>Ga0256830_1000115_pt1 | contig 71724 bp, 57 predicted proteins | sample 128326metaG_FD_190537 | JGI IMG/M metagenome (GOLD analysis project Ga0256830, IMG submission 190537) | Hydrothermal vent microbial communities from Lau Basin, Pacific Ocean - 128-326 | ecosystem: Environmental > Aquatic > Marine > Hydrothermal vents | place: Pacific Ocean: Lau Basin | collected... | reverse complement strand
GGCGGTGGAACCATAAACTGGAATGTTGGTGATGACCTGCAAATCGTTTGGATCGGTATGCGTTGTGAAGGCTGTGGCGATGGTGGCGGCGGCATGGGTGGCGGCGGCATGGGTGGCGGTACTTTTAATGTCACGTTTTCCTATGAAATGATTGATAATTTATCAGATACCATATCACCTATTATGACCGCGTCCATTATATCAACAAATCCGTTTGTCTGGCCTGACCCGCCGTTTGGTGTGGCGCCGACAGGGCCGTAAAATGGCAAGGGTTTTAATAGATTGGTTTGTCTAGTTTTATGAATTTAGACCAGGCGTGAGCAATGAATTACGTTTGGTAAAAAGAATTTTAGTTTTCCGCAGAATTGTATGTTTTTTATGCGTTTGTGCGGTTATCTAAAATATGTGAAAGATGTAATTTATGCTGTATTTTGTTTTATGTTGAAGTATTGTAACGTTGTTTGTTACAAATACATTGTTAACAAAAAGGAGGGAGAAATCCTTATGAGAAACTCTAAATTAGTATTGGCTTTATCAGCAGTGCTTCCGGGCATCGCTTTTGCTGCGCCTCCTACGGGTGAGTCATTTGCTGGTTGGACTATGGATGCCGCGGGTACCATTACAAATACCTGTCAAACAGGTTTTACTTGTAGTGCAACGCCTGTTTCTGACATGGGCTTTATCCAGGTGCAAATGACAGAAAACTCAACGGGCAATACGTATTTCAAAACAATCATCGCCTCTGATGATGGTAGTGGAGAAACGTTTTCAACGGTGAGCTTTGTTGGTTCTGGTGCTGGCGTTAGTGGTATTGCTGCGGAGCAGTCAATTTCAAGCGCTACCACTGCCGGTGGGCCTCGGTCATTGACATCATCAACTACCTTGTTGATGGGATCTTTTAATAATGGCACTGAAGATACGGTTGCGTTGTCCCAGTCAATTTCTGATCCTGCGGCCGCACCGACGTTTATGTCAGGCTTCACCTATAATAAAGCGGCTGACGGAACAAGTACCACTACCTTAAGTCAGCGAATTGTTGAGGGCATTGGTACTGATAACGGTTTTGCCGATCAGTTTACTTTTGTTGAAGACAAAGATGCGGCTGGTGTATCAACCAGCAAGACGCTGGATATTGCCAGTGGTCTTGTTTTGAATCCGGGCGGTACAGTGGCTGATCAGGCCTTCAACTTTAGTTCCAGATCTGGTGCTGCATCTACTGCTGAAACAGCAACAGTACCTAACGGCAACAATGTAACATGGATGGCGGGTGCAGAAGTTGAGCGTACCTTGATCAGCCAGTCCGTTGCAACTGCCGGTGACTTTGGTTATGTTGGTGTTGGTAGTATGATGGCAGGTATGGTTAGCGATTTCTCATTAGTTGGTGCAATTAGTGAGACATATGCTGACGGTACTAGTCCATTTAGTTCTGCTGCGCCAGATACCACTGCGATACCTCAGCTTTAATTCGTCATACCGAATTCAACGCGAGGTTAAAACCGCTGACATATTGTGTTGGCGGTTTTTTTATTTGTCGTGTCGCAATAATTTAATTTTAGGGTGATTCAAGCCCTGAAAAACGCTACCATTAGCCCACTCTGTAAATCTGATTTTGGGTTCTTATTTGTTGATTTGGCGGCGTTTTTTGCATTTCCACTTGTTTGGGCTTGATGTTGTTTTTGCGCAATCCGTTCTAATTCAACAAAATTTCATTTTGGTTAAAGGTCGATGTCCGCAGTAAATTCTAAACAAGACAGGCATATTCAGCCATTGACAATAGAGAATGTATTTAACAGGCAAAAACAGCGTTGTTTGTCGTTTTTGCTAGTGTGCGTGTTTATTGCAACTTGTTTGTTTCCGCCCCTTTCCTTTGCTGCCATTGACTTCCCTTTTCTAAAGCAGTCCAGCCAGTTTTTCCGGGGTTTCTCTGATGATCTTGAAACTTCCGGTTATTTGAAAAATGAAACGGCGTATCGTTTTAGAGAGCCGCGTTCATACACCAAAATTAAAAACTTTGTCTATTTTGATTCGCGTTATACGCCAAATGACTGGGCAAAAATGGTTTTTGTTGGTCGTGCTTACTATGACCTGGTTTACGATATGTTTGAGTACGACACGATTAGCGCGCGAAACAAGCGTGACATTGATCAGCCGCTGGCTTTTGTGGAAAACTTGTCAAAAGAAAAAGACTCACCCGTTGCCGAAATCAGAGAGCTGTATGTTCAGTTGGAAAATGACAATATGGATGTGCGTATCGGCAAACAGTTTGTTATTTGGGGGGTGTTGACCGGGGTAAGAGTGGTTGATGAAATGAACCCCATGAATTTTCGTGAGTTTATTACACCAGCTCTTTTGGATTATCGAACGCCGTTGTGGAGTATGAAAAGCAATTTTTATTTTGGTGATAGTAGCAGCTTTCAGTTGTTGTGGATTCCTGAAATGCGTTTTCATGAGCCAGCGCCGCCCGGCTCTGAGTGGGAGTTGTTTCAAACTGTTCCCGGTACGCAGTATCCCAAGTCCTTTGTGTTAGGTAATTCGGAAGTGGGATTAAAACTGGAAACCACGGTAAAAGATGCAGCGGTCAGTTTGAGTTATTTTTCTACCTGGGATGATTTTCCAGTGTTGTTTCGTGACGCAAAAGTAGCAACTTCCGGGGTGATCGAGGATCCAACCTTTTATCCACGTTATCGGCGCATGCGCATGTTCGGCTCTACATTGGACATGCCTTTAATGGGACAGGTTTTGAAAATGGAAGCGGCCTATGTGCTGGGAAAATATTTTGGCTTGAAGGCCGTCGATAGAGACGGGGACGGAAAACTGGATAACCAGGGAGTGTTAAGGCGCTCGCATATTCGTCTTGGCGCGGGGATGGATTTCAATTTTTTGAGAACGGAAGTGTCGCCCAGCGTAACCCAGTGGATCATTCGAAATTATGACACCGCCATATTGCAGGATAAGTTTGATACCTCGGTTAATTTGTTTTTGCGCAAGACGTTTCTGAAGCGCAATACCGCGTTTGAGTTATTGGCAATTTATCTACTGAATTTCGATGAATTGTATCTAAAGCCCAAACTATCGTTTTCTCCAGCCAGCACGTTTCAGGTTTCTGTTGGACTGGATTTGTTTTACGGGCAAATGTCGCGTTTTGGGGTGATTGCCAGGGATGGTAAACCGACAGAGCTGATTTTAATCGAACAAAGAGCGCGTTTTATTGGTAATTTTAGTGGAAACGATCGTATTTTTACTGAGTTTAAATACAGTTTCTAGATAGTTGAGCATGATGTGGCCTGAAAGCGGGAAAGCGTATGGTTATAAAATATAATGTACTGGTTTTATTTGCCGTTTTCACAATTATTTGGTGTTTTAATGCTTATTCTGAAGAGAGGCAAGGCGAATGGAGTTTTTCATCGCTTTACGGGGCGATGCAACCGTCTGTTAGTCTAATCGAGGGTGGCTTGTTTCGCGTACCTTTGGTTGGTTCTGGCGAGTTAAAAGAAAATGCCATTGGCGGCAGTGAAGAACAACCCAGATCGGTTGATTTTCGGTTTGATAATTACCTGATAGCTGCGCCGTTTGGGGGTAAGTCTTCGTTTGAATTGCAGTGGCATCCAAACGACAAGTACAGTTTACTATTTGGTTTTGGTTCTTGGGAAAAAACCACCGCATCGAAACAATTGGTAAAAATTCCGTCCCAGTTTGTGTTAAATACGGTGGATTATGAACGCAGAGCCAAACTGACATACACAGAATTCACCATCGGTGGCACCATGGTTTTTTGGCGAAGACCGAAATACACGTTTTACGCCAGAGGCTCTGTGCACGAGGTTTTTGATATAGATTACCGTGAGGATATGGTTTTCAGTTATTTATCGGATAACGATTTGTTGGGTAACGAGCGTGTGCGAACCATGCAAGCGCAAACCGCCGGTTTGGTTATGGCGCAAATCGGCTTGGGTGCCGAGTGGTTTTTTCAAAAATGGATTTCGGTGGGAGTTGAAGCCGGTTATTTAAAAAGCGAGCGCAATGTTCAACTGCGCGATATTGTGCGTAAAGATGATTTTGTCTCTGGAGACAATTTGGTATTTAGTGGTTTACCCTATGGCGAGCTTAGTGATGGCACTTTGGGTTACATGGCAGTGGATAAAGATGGTAACCCGTTAAAACAAACGGTTATCGTTAATGGCGAAGAGACACAAGAGACGGTTTACCGGCGGATGCGGCTGGATTTTAGTGGTTGGCAAGTGCTTTTCAGGGTAAATATTTATTATTAAAATAATCGTGAATTAAGGTAATTCAAGGAAAGTGGGACAAGGTTCACACTAGGAGTGTATAGAATGAGGTTGAAAGCGAAAAGCTGCCGCTCAAAATTAGCTATTTGTTTGATTATTACGTTGTTTTTTCCGATTATGGCATCAGCCTCCGGGGTAAACGCTTCGGCATTTGGTACCAAGTCAATGCCACAAATTGTGGCTCTCGTGCAGCAGGGCAGTCTTGATCGTGCAAAAACGTCGCTAAAGAAGATGTTGCGTCTTGACCCGGAGTATGCAGAGGCTCATTACTGGTTGGCCAAAGTATATTCCCGTCTTACCGATGATTCGAGCGCCTTAAAACATTTAGCAAAAGCCCATATTCTTGCTCCTGACAAACAACAGATCAGTATGGAATATGCCGCATTACTTAACAAAATGGAAAAATACCCGGCGGCGGTCAGTGTGTATAAAAAGATACTCAATCAAACCGAATTTCGCAGTGAACGTGTTAAGGTCACGCGTTTATTGAAGTTGGCACAAGGCCGGCTTTATGCGCAAAACAGGGAGTTTGAGCGTGCGTTGAGCCATTACCAGGCACTGAATTTAATGTATCCGTCGGACGTGTTGGTATTGGAGTCGCTTGGTTATATTTACGCACAGCTTGAGTTTTTTGATGAGGCTGAAACGTATTATCATAAAGCCATTGACCTGGCCCCTGAAAACCAACATGTGCAGATGTTAATGGCAAAAATGCACCGCAAGCAGGGCGATAATTTATCCAAGCGTGAGCATTTGCATCGCGTGCTGGAAATTGATGCTGACAATGAAAACGGCAAGCTGGCTGTTAAAATGCTGTTAAGCGATGGTCAGCGTTTGCTGAAGCAGGGTGAAATTAATAATGCCATTGCTGAGTTCAATATTATCCTGGATGTCTTGCCCAAGCATCTTGAGGCGAATCTGGCGCTTGCATCAGGTTATGAACAGAGCAAATCATTTCAACAGGCGAAAAAAGTTTATCTGGACTTGCAAAAAATTTACCCCAACAGGACCAAGTTAAAATCTCGTTTGGCCAGACTTTATCTGGTTTTTGATAAAATTGATGACGCTATCGCACAGTATCAAACCATTTTAACTGAGGCACCGCAAAGTCATTGGGCAACAGACGCAAGCATAAAGCTGGGTATGTTGTACACGCACAAGGCGGAATACCTAAGTAAAAATTTGCGTGAGGAAAAAAGCCGCCAACAAGCAATCGATGTGATAAAACTTTGGATTAAAAATGGCCAATCGGAATCAGCGCAATGGCTAATGGATAAGGTGATTCGGGTTTATCCGAAAGATGCAGTAGCAAAATATTTACAAGGCACGATTTACGAGCAAAATGGTCAGCTTGATTTAGCTCTGGCGGCACAAACCCAGAGTATCTGGCTTGATCCCAAAAATATTGATGCTCGCATGGCATATGCCAGACTACTGACAAGTTTCGGCGATTTAAATGAAGCTGAAGCCGCTTATCGGGATATTCTTTCCTCAAACATCAATTATGTGAACCGCAATGAAATTGAAAAGTTAATTGGTTTTACCGTTGGCGAGCGATTGGTTCGCAGTAATAAATTGTCACTTGCTGTTTCTCATTATCGAAAAATGCAAAAAGAGCGCCCTAAAGATGTGGCTGTATTGCAGCGTATTGCTGATGTTTACGTGACATTAAATGATGTGGCCGAAGCGAATGCTGTACTTGATGAAATTATGCAGATAAACCTGCTTGAAAGAAAGCAGAAAAAATATTTCGATGCCGGTAAAAAGCTGGCTGAAAACGAGCGCTATAAAGATGCCTATACGCAATTAAAACGGGCGTTGAAATTTGGTAACGGGAATGCTGAATTGTATTACTGGTTGGGTTTTGTTGCCTCTCAGCAATACGAATTTTCAGAGTCATCCAAATTTTATAAGCGTAGCTTGAAGTTAAACCCGGACAGTTTACTGGTGCGAGAGTCTTATGCGCAATCATTGATTAAGGCGGGAAACAAGGTGCTGGCCAAAGCGCAATATGAAAAAGCTTATGAATTAGCTAAGGATACAGAAAAGCGAAAGCACCTTAAGCGTGTAGTGAAGCTATTGGATGGGCAGATATTTGTTGACGAAGGCCGCTTGGAAGAGGCGTTGGTTCACTACCAGACCATGAATATCATGTTCTCAAACGATGTTGAGGTCTTGGAAGCGTTAGCGAATGTGATGGTGAAACTGGGCCTGTTGGCCGAGGCCAAGGAGACCCATTTGGCTATATTGCGTATTATGCCGACGAATACGGTTTCGTATATTCGCTTGGCGGATATTGCAGAGCAACAGGGTGAGAATGAAGAGCGCCTTGAGCTGTTATCCGTTGTAATGCAACTGGATTCGGAGCGGGTTGGGGATGTTGCCGTGAAAATGCTGTTAAAAGAAGCGCGTGATTTAATATCATCCGGTGACTATTTTATGGCAAAAGCCGCCCTGGCTGCGATTTTATCGGTTAAACCGAAAGAGCGAAATGCCAATCAATTACTGGCTGAAGCGCTTGTTTTGACCGGAAAATATGAAGAAGCTGAAGAAATTTATTTGCGCTTGTTGGCATTGAGTCCATCAGATCTTAAAGCTCGGGAAAGATTAGCGGAGTTGTATGTTAATTCCAATCAAATGAGCAATGCGTTGGCGGAGTATCGTAAAATTTACGATATTGCTTCGTCAACCGAGATTGGTCAAAGTGCAAATGCCAAGCTCAATTTTCTGTATGGTTTGGAAGCGGAAAGACTCAGTAAAAACCTGAATTCAGAAAAGGATGTGGATGATGCATTGGCTGTTGCGATTCGCTGGGTGAAAGACGAGCGTTTGGATGCGGCCCTGTGGTTGCTTTCTTCCATTGTTGAAAATAACACCCTCAACCCGGAAGTTTATTATTGGTTGGGCGTGACCCATGAGAAACGGGATGAGCTGGTGTTGGCATTGACTCATGTCGAAAGCGGATTGAAGTTGGATAAAGACCATACCGGGTTAACCTTCATTTCAGCCAATTTAAACTATAAACTTGGCCGCTTCACTGTTGCCGAGACGCAATACCTGCGTTTAATTCCCATGTTGCAGGATGATGACATTCAGCGTAAAAAAGTGGAAAGACAATATGCCTTGCTTATAGGGTCTCGTTTGGTAGAAGCTGGTAAGTTAACGGCTGCGTTGAAACATTTTCGCAAAGTACAGCGGGCGTATCCGAAAAACATTGAGGTATTGGCCAAAATTGGTGATGTGCTAAACCGTATGGAGTTACCGGAAGAAGCTAAATCGGTTTACCTAGCGGCGCTTAGAATTGATCCTAACAGTGCGCGCATTAATATTGCCCTGTCGAATCTTTACAAACAGCTGGGTGATTATAAATCCTATCTCAAGCAGCTGCGGTATGTGTTTTTATATGACCCAAATGGCGGTTTCAGTAAAAATACAATTCGTGATTTTAAACTGGATAAAGGCATGAAGCAGTTGCAAAAACACCGTTGGAGTGCGGCTGTGGTTGCATTTAATCGCGTATTGGAAACAAATCCCAATAATATTTATGCACATGTGGGTATTAGTTCAGCTTATTTGCAAAGCGGTCAATTGGACAAGGCCGAGCAAAGTTTTAACAAAATTGCCAAGTTGAAGAATGACAATATCAATATGCGTTTAAAATACCTTTATGTGAAAACCGGCTACGCGTTTGATCAGTGATGATGCGATACGGAAAATGCAATGTATCATTTGATTATCTTCCCTGTCTGTACTTTCTGACAGTGTTGGGTGTACTGGTATATAGACATTGATATTTCGCAGGTTAACTTTTCGATATTTATTTAGTCGTTATTTTTTTGCGCTGGCTTTGGGCATGGCTGCTTCGCAGCCGAGCCTGGGGGCGCAGACCTTTGTCAAAAATGAAATATTGTTGACAACGGATGAAGAAGTTCAGAAAATTGCAACTGAGGCCTTGGAGGGTGGTAGCTTGTTACCTATCCAAGACCAGTTGAATGAAATTGTTGAAAAAAATCCCACCAGTGCAAATGCCTATTACTGGCTTGGCCGTATAGCGGCTGAACGTGGTAATACTCAGGCAGAACTCAAATTTTATAAAAAAAGTGTCAAATACAATCCCTATAATGCGGATGTCAGAATTGAATTAGCCAAAGCGTTAACGCTGGCAGGTGAAACAGATGAAGCACTGGATGAGCTGGATAAAGTGTTGTCTGCGCAGGCGGTAAATCTGGCCGCGCGGGATGCGCGAGCAAACGCCTATGCCGAACAAGGCAAATTAAACAAGGCTATTCAGGAATACGTTTCTTTAGTTCGTTTGGCACCTAATCATCCCCTTTCCCAGGTGGCGAAAACCAAACTGGAGACCTTGTATTTTCGCATTTCTGAAGATATTGCCTTGCAACTGGATAAGGAAGATAAAAAAAATCGCGCGCTTAAAATGGCAGATATATGGATATCACAGGAGCTATATGATCCCGCCCATTGGTTGCTATCCAAGGTGTTAAGTATTTCTCCTGATGATCTTGAGGCAAATTATTTAATGGGACTTTTGTATGGCCGCAGAGGCGAAATACGGCTGGCACTTAAGTCCTTGTCATATGTTGTTGACGAAGCCCCCAAAAACCTGAGTTATCGTCGTGCTTATGCTGATGTACTATCGCGTGGCGGTTATTTGTCGCAAGCGGAAAAACATTATTTATATATTGTCGAGCTGGAAAAAAAAGACGGTGTGGAAAGTGATGCGTTAAACAAAGTCAACCTGATTAGAGGCGAAAAGCTTATTCGCCGGGGGTTTTATCAGTCTGCGATTAATCATTATAAAAAATTACTGGATGCTGATGCTGATAACCCTGAATTGTTGACTCGTATTGCTGATATATATATGAGCCTGGGTGATGCTGAGGCAGCAAACAAATATAACCAGACAAAGGTTGACCTGGACAAAAAAAACCGGGAGAAGTTGTTTTATCAACGGCAAGGCAGAAACTTTTATCTGGCCGGAAAATTGGCCGAAGCCAAATTTACCTACGAAAAGCTGATCAAGCTCTATCCGCAAAACTCTCAAGCGTATTACTGGATTTCAAAAATATATGAGCGAGAAGGCAGGTTTGAGATCGCCATTAACTATATGAAAGAAGGCGTGAAGTACGCACCCTCAAATGTGGCATTAAAAAAAGAATATGCGCGCTTGCTTGTTCGGGCAAAAAAAATGACACAGGCATCCCGGTATTATGCGTCGTTGGCTGAGTCTGCTACTTCAGCAAAAGAAAAGCTGGAGTTTAAGCGGTTGAGCAAGTTTGTTGTTGGTCAGCAATTGTTACATTCCCAAAAAATGCAGGAAGCGCTTTCGCATTATCAAGCCATGTCGTTGCAGTTTCCCAAGGATGTGCCAGTACTTGAGGCTTTGGCGAATGTTTATGTTAAATTGCAATTTTATGCGGAGGCTGAGGAAGCTTACTTTACTGCCCTGGATATTGACAGAAAGCGAGCCACTACCTACTTGAGGTTGGCTGGTTTATATGCTGCAACTGGTGAAGATGAAAAACGCATGGAAAATTTAGTTCGAGCGATTGAATTGGATCCACTGGGTAATACTGGAAAGCAGGCATTAAACTTTATGCTATCTAACGCACAGTCTAACATGGAATTGGGCAACCTGAATTTGGCTGATAAAGAATACCAAACTATTTTGTCTGTAGTGCCAAACAATATTCTCGCAGCGAGCAATGCTGCAATTATCGCAACCAAAACCCATCGCGGGGAATATGCCAAAGAAATGTTTGCGCGCTTAATTCAAAATGACCCAAATAATATGAAAGTGCGCGTTCAATATGGACATATGTTTGTTGCCATGGGTGATTTTGATTCTGCAATTCGAGAGTTCGAAAAAATTGTGATTCTTCGTTCATCAAGCGTAGAGGGAAAAGAAGCTGTTGCCAATTTGGCCGTGATTTATAATGCCAAGGCGGACGCAGTAATCAATGAATTAAATGCATACGCTGATCCTGAAACTGTATTAAAGCTAAAATTGCCCGGTAATCTTGATGACAAAATAACGAGTGCTGTCGATTTGGCGAGAACCTGGATTGAAGAAAAACAGCAAATTACCCCAGCTCAAAAAATTCTGAAAGCTGTGCTTGAAATCAACAGCGAAAACGGACAAGCGCAATATTGGTTGGGCAGTATTTATGACCAGTATCGTTTGTTTGATCTTGCGCTTATTCATATCGGCATAAGTGTTTCTATCACACCAGAAAATTTACAACTTTACACGGCTTATGGTCGTGTATTGGTACGTGCTGGTTTTTTGGATGCGGCGCAGGCTGTTTATACCATTGTGATTCAAGAGGCACGTGGTACTGCGTTGGCAAAAGAAGCACGTGCCTTACGTGGATACGTGGTTGGGCGACGATTGATGAATGAAAAACGTTTTGCTGATGCTTTAGCTCATTATAAAGCCATGGAAAACTTTCAGCCGGATGATACCAACCTGCAAATACGGATAGGGAATGTTTATCTCAATATGGGGCAGCTTGAAAATGCAGAAAAGGAGTTTTCCATCATTTTGGCTCGCGAGCCGGATAACCCATCGGTACATTTGAAACTGGCGGAAATTTATCGCATGATCGGCGATGATAGTCGATATTATCAGTCGCTAAAAATGGCCATATTTCTGGATAATGAAGGTGTTGTCGCCCGCAGCGCATTAGATAAATTAGGCTACGCGAAGGGCTTGTTTAAGTTAAAGGAAAAACGCTGGGACGAGGCACTGGAGGCTTTCAATAAAATTTTGGAAACTGATCCCGGTAATTTACAGGCCATGCTGGGAATTGCTACTGCGTATTTTGGTAAAGGGGATTATGGAAAATCGGAAACGCTTTATTTGAAAATTCTTAAAGAAGATCCCTCAAGCATAGATGCACGCTTGAAAATGGCTCGCTTGTACATCATGACAAAACGGATCAGCCTGGCTGTTGCCGAGCTAGAGCGTGTCGTATCGGTTTCCACGGAAACAAGAGAAGGTAAAGAGGCTTTGATTAACTTGACGAATATATATCGTCAGCGCGGAGCGGCATTTCTGGCTAAGGGCTTTGGTGATGAAGCTGTTATTGAATACAGAAAAGCCATATCACACGATAAAGATGACTGGCAGGCACACTTTGCGTTGGGCGATATTTTTCGAACGGTGGGCATGGGCAGGCGAGATTCCCAGTCAAATCAGCTAATTGATCTGGCTATTAAGCATTTCAAGGAAACGGTTCGTATAAGGCCTGATAATATAAAAGCTTACGGTAGCTTGGCGACGATTTATGAAAGCCGGCAAGCGTTCCAGCTTGCAATGGAGATGTTTGTTAAGGCCTTGTCACTCGTAGAGGGGGATGAGAGCGAGAAGATTGCCATTCTTTCCAATGCTGTACGGATGCAAATTGTTCGTCAGGAATACGATGCGCAAAACATGTATTGGGTTATTGATGAATTAAATGAAATGGCCAAAGTTGAGCCGCAGAGTAGTCGTATTTATTTGTTTTTGAGTTCAGCTTATATTTGGCTGGATGATATTGACAGCGCCATTGTCGCGCTAAAAAAAGTGGTTGAGTTAAGTCCTGATAATGTCAACTCCAAATATCGATTGGGACAAATGTATGAGCAAACCAATGAATTGGCGCGCGCGGCGGCAGTTTATCGTGAAATTATCTTTTCCTCCAGCACTGGAGGGCTAGTGGGTGCTGCACGTCAGCGACTGATTTCGGTAGAGGAGAGAATGCAGTTTCTGACGATCCGCATGCGTTACAGCAATTTTCTTTCCAAGACCAGGGTGCCGCTTGTTCCGGTTATTGATAGCTTTAGTTCGACACTGAACTTTGATATGACTGCACGTATTCGTCCCTCAAAAGGCGCCGAATTGTCATTTAATGTAAACCCCAGTTATTCTGCGTTTCATGACTCTGAAAGTGATTCCCTGGTGTCGAGTTATGGTGTTACCGGCAACTTCAACAATAGAAAAAGTTACATCATTGTCAATGCCAGTCAAAGTGAAACCCAGGGCTTGTTGACTGAAGAAGTCAGAGGTAGTGATCAGACTGTGTCGATAACAGAAGGGTTTCGATTAAGAATGCCTTCATTTCTGGCGGGGCCTGGCTCGGTACTGCGCAGTACCCTCCAGGGGAATTTGACCTATCGAAAATTTATTGGTACTGATTTAACTCAATACAATGTGCGAACAGTGAGTGCTTCCGGGCTTTATTCGCATCCGTTTCGAAGTGGTGGCTCCCTTAGCCTGACTTATCAGTTTTCTGATACGGGGAATCTAAAACCCCTGGGTTCTGATTACGCCAATAAATCACAATCTCTTTCCATGCAACTGAGCCGACCATTGGCTTCTCGCATGTCGGGTTATGCAAGTGCTTCGTTTGCGTACGAGAAATACAAAAATATAGATTCTTTTCAGTATGCGCAGAACCCGATTCGAAAAAAACGAGAAACCGGGCAGCTTAATCTCAGAATTGGTCTACGGTATCAAATCCACCGGAAATTAAGTTATTTTATGGATGCCTCGTATAGCATGACCAGAACCTCAATCGATAAAACGGCAGAGAATCGAGGTTATATTTATTTAAATACGGGATTGCCGGTAGGCATCAAAAGCACAAATCTTTCAGATTTTTCAACTGTTAGGGCGACAACTGGGTTTCAGTTTCAGTTTTAATCCGGGTTCTAAAAAGGGGATTGTATGCTGAAATCGTCTCTTGTTTCCGGTTGCCAATTAAACGGATCCGCCTGTTGAGGCAAGTCGTTTTCAACTTCTTCCTGATTGGCCTCAGGGTCAAAATTGTCAATGCGCCGGTAAGTGAGGATATCGTCGGTATCGGCAATGGAATTGTGAGTGTTTTGATCAGTGTCAATATCCTCTGCTGAAAGCCAGAGGATGTCATCGACACCCGAGTTGTCTTTCCCCTGGTTTTGAACGGGCAAAAGGGGGTTATTGCTTTTATTTGTGTTGGCCATATTGGCTTTTTGCGTGATCTGAATGTTTTTCAGTGAGGCTTTCGTTTCTACCGGCTTTGAAAAGCCGGTTGTTAAATCACGAAAGTTTTCGTCACTAAAGTTGGAGTCGACACTGGTGTTAGCGAAATACTGATCCAACCTGCTTAGCCAAATGTGCTTTGCATTGCTTGAATTATTCGCGTAAAGCCGGTAGGGGTTTTCCGTGAATTTAGGTATGTAAAGCAATTGATCCAGTTGATCTCGAATAATTTGTTTGGCAGTCAAGCCCTGCAAAAAATCTCTGTTGGATTGCTTGTCGTTAAACTGCTTATATGGAATGAACAATTCATATTTGTAGCTTAATCGAGGTAAGTTGTTATCAGTGATTGTTGAGGTGCTGGTTAAAACAAGGCGCAAATAGGAAAAGCTGGGAGTCATAATATCTTCGTATGAGAGTTGATCCGGATGCACGGCTGCGGTGCAGCTAACCTCGTTCTCGATGCAAGTGGTTGTGTTTTCGGGGGCTGTGGCAGTTTCGGGTAAAGTGTTATCAACTGCCGGCGCCACTGGCACCATACTGGAAAACACGTCATTCATCATATCGGAAGACCAGTTGTCCAGGGCTTGGTGCCCCCCCCCGAAAACAACTGCCGGAAACAGCAATACCGGCAAGCTAATCAATGAAATGCGATTAATCGGATATGACATATGTTGTACGTTTCACAAGTTGTACCGAATCTTCGAGCCCCAAAGATTTATTGAATCAAAACAATAACAGTGCTGTCTATACTCAATATAACAAAATAGACAAAAAACAATTATGGGGACAATTTCCTTAGTGTAACCTGTATTTTCTCTTGAAAATACAGGTTTTGGCCATTTTCTCGGTGCTTTACTGTTGCTAATTGAGGCTTAAGTTTTGCCATGTATAAAACAATGGCAAGCGAGTGAACTGTTTATGGGATTGCTTGCTTTTAAGCAAGGTGTTTGGGTAAAATGGTCGGATAATCAGCTGACTATAAGCGCGTAACGTTACTTCGGGTTTAGCTTGCTTAAGGGAGTCTTACAATAAATGATTAAACTGCTCTCACAATTGACGTTTATTTTCTTGTTGTTTGTTTTTTCTCCGTTCAGCTATGCGCTTACAGTGGGTGACAAGCAGCTGAATTCCATGCTGAATCAAAAGCTGGATGCCCGTGTTGCCTTGATGAATGTGCGTCGTGATGAAGCTGCAACCATGACCATAAAACTGGCACCCAACTCCGTTTACGATCGCATGGGCTTGGTGCGCAGTCCAATCGTGGAAAAGCTTACTTTTAGCCTAGAGCAAAGCCGCTCCGGCCAATATTACATACAGATTTCATCTGACTTTATCGTATCAAAACCGTTTATTACCTTCTTGGTTGAATTGAGCTGGAATAACGGTCGTTTGTTGCGCGAATTCACATTGTTTATGGATCCGCCAATGTTTCTAGACGAAAATCTTGATGCTACCGACATGTTTGCATCGCCTCAGAACACGGAACTATTGGCAAAATTTGGTTCAGTCGCCGGTGAAGAAGCTGACGATCTTGGTTTAAATGAAGCGCTGCTTGAGGTTGAAAGTTTTGAAGCGGACTTGTTAGAGACCGGGCTTAAGGAAAAATTGCTAACGCCTGTCCCGGTTGTTGCTTTGGCGTTGAATAATGATGAAGGCACGCTGGAGGCGGCAAAAAAACCTGAAAAACAGAAATTAGCTTTAGCTGAAGCAAATGACGCGCCCACCGTTGTTCCCGCTGCCGAGAAGCCAAAACCTAACCCCGTATCACTGCTTTACAATGCGGTTAAAAAAGGGGAAAACCTGCGGCGTATAGCTGAGAATATGCGGCCGGCGAATGTGACGGTTGAGCAAATGATGTTGGCGCTACAAAAGGAAAATCCAGGCGCATTTGCTGATGATAATTTGGCATCGTTAAAAGAAGGTGCCGAGTTGCGTATCAATGATGTTGCGACAATAACTGCTATATCGCCTGAGCGAGCGGCTCAGCTTGTATTGCGTCAACGCGAAGCATGGTTGGCCAGTAAGAAAGCGGAGAATCCTGTCGTGGTTGCTGTTGCCGAGCCGCCAAAAACAGCGCCAAAACCAGTAATTTCTCAGGAGCAGACGCCTCAAATCACGCCTGAAGAAGCTAAGCCTGAAGTGGCGCCAGCCAAAACCAATGCTGTAAACCCAGTTAAATCTGTCGGTACTGATAATAATGCTGAAACAGTGGCTGAAAACCCGGTAAAAATCCAGGCCAATGATGTTCAGGAATCCGCATTGGAGCCACTTCCTGTCAGCCCGGTTGATGTTGCCGAAGTTAAAAGCCCGCGTCAAAATGAAGATGAATTAAGGCGTCAGCTCGAGCCAAAATTTGAAGCAGTCTCAATGGTCAAGCTCGAGCCGGCACTTGAAGGCTTGGTTGATACACCTGATACACCGGCGGGAGTTGAAGAAGAAACCGAGCCTGCTGCGGTGAGATCCATCGCATTGGTCACACCTTCATCTGCTGTTAAACCTGCATTGGGAACAACACAGGTAGACAAGCACGAAACGGTTGGTTTGATTGAAATGCTCAATCCGGTTGAGCCGGTCAATTCGGTGTCGTTGCTTGATATGTTGCTTGCGGATAAAAAAATGTTGGGAATCGCCTTGGCGTCTCTACTGTTACTCATTATTTTGGTTGGCTGGATGATGAATCGACTGTTTTATCGCCGATATGTTCTAAACAATCAATCGGAGGATCCTTTGAATCAGCAAGTGCCCCAATTAACAGATGTTGCTGCCGCCGCCCAAACAACAGTTGTGCAGTTTGACGATATTGTTCGGAAAAATGCTGAGACTGATCGGGTGAATGAAAACAAGCAGCCGGCTACAGTTAATTCTAAATAAAGGTTTGTGCTGTAATCTGATGCAGTATTCAGTACGGGTTTTGCGGCAATGAGATGATACTGAATTTCATTCAATATTAACTGGCATGTAGCCGGGTTGTAAGCGGTAATCTGATGTTAAAGACGAATAAAGTTAACATAATTTCCAAAAACAAATGCATGGCTTACGTTATATGTTTGTTGGTACTGTTTGGCTTGTCTGCATGTAATGTGAGTGTTCGTAACCCTTCTGCGATTGATGATGCCCCGTTTTTTAAAGTATTACCGTCCAATGTGAGCGGTAAACAAGTTTTGTTGACATATTATGGTGCTGATGCCAGTAGTGGCTTTGGTACGATTTACGAGAGCGGTGAAGAAGTTCTGTTTACGTTTGGTGAGGATGGTTCGCTAAGCTCGACTGACCAGCTTGTGTTAATTGATGATAATTTTGAGATTCGGGATCGTGAATTTATCTGGGTAGATGAAGCAAACGAACTTGAATATGCCCTCTCGGTGAATCCTTTGGGTGTTGGTAGTTTAAAAGTATCCAGTATTGATGGCGATTTTTATGGTCAATTTGATGTTGTCTTGGAAGGTGTAGAAGCAAATAATGTCAGTAACGGCAATACCATCACTGAGCAAGAGACCGGTGGTTCGCTTTTGCCTGCTACTGCAACGGGACAATACAACACCATATTCACCGATGTTCAGGAAGGCTCACCTTTTGGTGAGGGTGATGAATTGCTTTTTGCCTTTTTTTCAGCCGGTCCTTTGCAGTTGGGGCAGCAGATGTTTGAGGTGGATGACCAGTTTGATGTGAGAGGCTCCGAGTTTGTCTGGGAATCCAAGGTCAATAATCTCGAATATGCCATGACTTTGACTGAAGATGAGCAGGTCGGTGAAATTGCCGTTTATGACTTGCAGACCGGAGAATACTTTGGGAAATTTGAAGTGCTGGAAAGAGTGCCTCAATAATTTGATATATTGTGGTCTTTTAAATGTTTGACACTTGGTTTTCCCCCCTGCAATTACAGTATTTGAATAATGTCTTTTGCTGCCGTCGATCATCGCCCCGTTAATCAAGTTGCCGGTTTTGCCTGTTTGTTTTTTCATTTCCTTATTTTATAAACTCGATTTTTTTCATCACTGCTGTGCTTTCTGAAGCGATTTAATTTGTGCACGCAATATTTCCAGATAATCAAGAAATAATTGCCAGTAGTATTACTTGTAATTTTTTCTAATCATCTGATCTCCAGGGATTTATTCATTTGATAAGGCCAAATCAACATTATATTAGCAGGTTCTAACATATCTTTTTTTTATTATACGATTTAATAATTCTGCTGGCCTGATCTTATCCCTTGTTGGCACTATGTACGAACTTTCCAAGGGCAGGAGTGACTTGTCGTTATATTCGTGGGATGGGAAGGACTATGGCGTTCAGAAAAAATAAACGTATGAGAAAGGTGACAGTGCTTGTGTTGTCAGCGTCTATGACGGCTTTGGTAAACAATTTCAAGGAAACAAAGAATGATGCAAAGATGCGGTTATAAATTGTGGGCAGCGCTGATACTGTCAGTTGCAGCGTCTGTTGTGTACATGAGCGCATTAATGGCGGCTGAGGATGAAAAGCATAAGCCGTTTACACTTGCTCTCAAGACATCAGGTGAAGTGGTTGCGGTTGCGATGGAGGTCAAACAAAAACTGGCTGCTGCTGGTTTTGATGTGGTTGGGGAATATTTCCCTTATGCCAATAAAACAGCGGTCATCATTGTCGTTACCAGTGATGCTTTGAAAAAGGCGGCAGCCAAGACCGAATTTGGTGGTTATGGTGCGGCACAGCGGGTTTCTGTGACCAAGGTAAATGATGAAATTCAAGTGGCCTATGCCAACCCGTTGTACTGGTCAGCTGCCTACCGGATGCAAGTTGATTTAAGTGCTTTGTCAGAAAAACTTGCCAATACCTTGGGTAAAGTGGCCGATTTTGGCTCTGAAGAAGGCTTAAGTGCGAAAGTTTTGGCTAAGTACCAGTATATGTTTGGCATGGAATATTTTGACGATCCGAGTGAATTGGCGGAATTTTCGAGTTATCAGGAAGCTGTGAATGCCGTGGAAAGCGGTCTTGCTGCCGCCAGGGGGGGAGTCACGAAAGTTTATCGTATTGATATTCCCGGTAAGGAGCAAACGGTGTTTGGTGTTGCCATAAATAATGCGGTTGAGTGCAGTGGTGACGCGTTTATTATGAATAATATCGATTTTAAACCACTACGTTCAACGGTTCATCTCCCTTACGAGATTTTGGTTTCGGACGATGAGGTTTACGCACTTTATGCCCGTTTCCGTATTGCCATCAGTTTTCCAGATTTGAGCATGATTGGGGCAAACAGTTTTATGAGTATTATGTGCGCGCCAAGTGCCATTGAAGGTGCATTGGAAGCCGTGGTAAAGAAGTAGTATTGTGTTTGAGATTGTCTGTCCCACGGATAAAAAAGCCGCATTTTTGCGGTTTTTTTATGCCCCGGATTTTTAGTATGTGATACGACTAAGATGCACGTCTGGCTAAATGAGAGTGAATTATTCAGGCTAGCGAATGCTCTTCGTGTGTTTGTTATTTATCTGATTTTGCCAGGCTGTTTATAACTATAGAGAAGTTTACCAGCTAATCCTGACAATATTACTTACTTAAAAAACCCAGCAAAACTATCAAATATGCTGTTAAAACAATTATTTATATGCCCTTTCTATAAATAGGGTTTATGCTTACCCCATAAAATTTTTGTGGTAATTAGCTTGTCAATTTATCACTACCAGTGCTAAGGTTATAACGTCTGTAAGGGTCGTTGAGCGTTAAAATGGTTTGTTTAAATAGGTGAATAAATTGTGTTGCTCAGCGGTATTTATTGTTATCGAAATGCTGTTGCAAGTATTTGAAATTGATTTTGAGTATGGGCAGCAAGCAATATGTTAATTAAGGGGTCAAATATGAGTGATAAAGGTTTAACAGCTATTATGGCAGGTTTAATTATTGTCTTATTTGTTGCATTACCACTGTTAGCTGCGTAGTCGTACCATTTGATTAGCTGTCTTAACAACTCCTGGTCTCAATCCCACTGAGTCAGGAGTTGTTGGTCGTATTGTTCTCCCTTCCTTGGGTTTTCTTGTTTTTTTTTTCAGGTTTAATACTTGCTCCGCAATTTAGGTTATTATCGCCTGTGTTGTACACGTCAGCTCTGACGATAAGGCCTATTCTTGTTTGCTTCAGGTTTTGTGTGTTTTGAGAGGGTGGCGGGTGCGTTTCGTGCGTCATATCGCAGTAAATTTAGGCAGGAATGTTTATGGCAATTAATTGGTATCCCGGGCATATGCACAAGGCCCGAAAAGAAATTAAGGAGGCGATGCCAGAAATTGACCTTGTTATCGAAGTGCTTGATGCGCGTATCCCTTACAGTAGTGAAAATCCGCTTATTACTGAATTGCGCCAGGATCGTCCTTGCATCAAGGTGATGAATAAAAGCGACCTTGCCGACCCGCTTGTGACCAAACAATGGCTGGACTTTTTTCAGCAAGCGCATGGTGTGAAGGCGTTGGCTCTAACATCAACTCAACGTGGGCAGTTGCGTAAATTGCCTGAATTATGTTGTAAACTCGTGCCCAGCAGGATAAAGGCTAATAAGGCGGTTCGAGCCATGATTATGGGTATTCCCAATGTTGGAAAATCCACAATTATAAATATACTGGCGGGAAAAACGATTGCGAAAACAGGCAACGAGCCGGCGGTTACTAAGCGTCAACAGCGGATTGATATTGGAAATGGCATTATATTACGTGATACGCCTGGTTTTCTTTGGCCCAAAATCCATGACCAGAATAGTGGCTATCGGCTCGCGGTAAGCGGTGCCATAAAAAATACCGCAGTCCAGTTTGAGGATATTGCCTTGTTCGCGGCTGATTATTTGTTGACGACTTATCCAGCCTTGCTAATTTCACGTTACAAGCTCAACATATTGCCTGATTCTGGTGTTAATTTGTTGGAAGAAATTGGACGAAAACGCGGTGGCTTACGTGCTGGCGGCATTATCGATCTGCATAAGGCGTCAGAAGTGCTACTGCATGATTATCGAAGCGGGCTTTTGGGGTGCATCAGCTTGGAGCGACCTTCGGATATTCCCGCGGATTGTGGTGCGGGTGGTGCAATTGATAATGCCAGCAAGGGCGGGAGTGACTAATCCGGGTATTTTACCCGGAAGTCCGAATCTCGCGTCGAGATTGTTTCTCGGCGGCCGGATGAATTATTCAGGCTAAAGTCATATTCTGCTAAAAACCGTCAGTAGCGGTGAATTAATTCTTGTCAAATTTGGGTTATGCCTCTATACTTTGCGGCCTTCGTCACATGAAGTAATTGATTGTCTTGTCAATCGCTTTGTTAGGTGAGGTTTTTGTAGTTCTTTTGCTGCTACATTGTTAAATAGTAAATCGATGGTGGCCATAGCTCAGTTGGTAGAGCCCCGGATTGTGATTCCGGTGGTCGCGGGTTCGAGCCCCGTTGGCCACCCCATCTTTCATTCTGTGCTCGCTCATTCTTATACATGGATGAGTCTGCATACGCCTGATTCTTGCGATAGAAAATAACAAAGCGCCCGGAATTGCCGCGAGCGCTTTATTATATTGCTTAAGGTAAATGAAAGCCGGTTTTAGAAATCAAAACCAATTTTTACTAAAGCTCTGGCATTTTTAACGCCATTATCTGAAGCGGTGTTGTCCTCACCATCTGTTGTCCACTGATAACGACCTTCCGCACCAATGAAAAAACGACTCATGCGATAATGGATGCTGCCACCCAATTGAACGGCCGCCATGTTGGCTGTTTTTCCATCGACATCGGCATTGACAAAACCGACACCTGGGCCGCCGCCGATTTCAAGCTTGGGCATGACTTCAACGACGTAGTGCGGGTTTAATTCCACGGTATTCACGGTTGATGTGCCGCTACTGTAATTAAAAAAGCTGATCTGCTGGCGCACACGGTTTGTCGGTGGTTGAATCATGGGGCAGTTAATTGAAAGCTCAAGACCTGCACCAAGGGCTGCTTTACCCACAGACTCTGAAACAATCATTTGACCGGCCATCACCGAAAGTGTTGGATCGAAGATGAAGTCATCTTGTACACCGGGGAAGAGCTTCCAGCCTCCCACAGACATCGCCATGCTTGCAGATGAAAATGTGGTTAATATGGCTGCTGACATGGCCAGTTTTGTGAATTTTTTCATTTCTTTCATGCTCCCTCATTTAGATAAATGTTGCAATATTATGCAATGCTCATATGTGAACATATCAATGGCGCCATGTAAATAGCGAAATATCCACCCAGCATTATTCGACAACTTATTGTAGAATGGGAGGTGCTGTTTTTTCTGGATGACACCCTAAGCCTTCAATTTATGCAAAATAATTTTGTTCATTTACATCTCCATACCGAATACTCGCTGGTTGATGGTATTGTGCGTATTAAGCCCCTTTTTAAGATGGCCGAAGCATTGAGGATGCCTGCCATTGCCATAACAGATCAGTCAAATTTGTTTGCCATAGTCAAGTTTTACCGTGCTGCTCAGGCCAGTGGTATAAAGCCGATTTTTGGTTCCGATGTCTGGCTTGTTAATGAAGAAAACCGTGATAAACCATACCGTACAGTGTTTCTATGCCAAACCTATGAGGGCTATCTGAATTTAACGCGCCTTGTGTCTCGCAGTTACCAGCATGGCCAGCACCGTGGTATTGCCATGATTGAATTTTCCTGGCTCAAGGGGGCAACCGATGGCTTGATTGTGCTTCTCGGGCCGGGCAGTGATGTTGGGCAACAATTGATAAATGCCGGTGTCATGCAAGCGCATGCTGGTATTCAAAAATGGCAAGAACTGTTCCCGGAGCGTTTGTACCTGGAAATAATGCGCACCGGCCGTGAGGCAGAAGAGGATCACCTTCATGCCGCAGTTGAGTTAGCCGGTATAAGCGGCTTGCCGGTAGTGGCCAGCAATGATGTTCACTTTTTAAATTCCTCAGACTTTGAAGCCCATGAAGCGCGGGTTTGTATTAATGAGGGACGCGTACTTTCAGACAGTCGTCGCCCCAGGCGCTTTAGCGAGCAGCAATATTTTCGCTCGCCCGAGGAAATGCAGGAATTGTTTTCAGACATACCGGAGGCAATTGAAAATACCCTGGAGATCGCAAAACGTTGCAATGTTGAACTGACGTTGGGGAAAAACTATTTGCCGGATTTTCCTGTGCCGACGGGTATGAGTATGGCGGAATATTTTGGCGAGTTATCTCGCGAAGGGCTGGAGAAACGCCTGGAAATTATTTTGCGTAAAGATGATCCGGATTACGTCAACAAACGCAAAGTTTATGATGAGCGGCTGCAAGTTGAACTCGATGTAATTAATAACATGGGGTTTCCCGGGTATTTTCTTATCGTTGCTGATTTTATTAAATGGGCCAAAGACAATGGTATTCCCGTTGGGCCGGGGCGGGGCTCTGGTGCTGGTTCATTGGTGGCCTATGCCCTGACGATTACCGATCTTGATCCTATCGAATATGATTTGCTGTTTGAACGTTTTCTGAATCCGGAACGAGTATCCATGCCTGATTTCGATATTGATTTTTGTATGGATAACCGGGATCAGGTTATTGCCTATGTTGCCCGTCGTTACGGCAAGGAAAAAGTTTCACAAATTATTACTTATGGCTCAATGGCTGCGAAAGCCGTTGTGCGTGATTGTGGTCGTGTGCTTGATCACCCATACGGCTTTACGGATCGCTTGGCCAAGTTGATTCCGTTTGAGATTGGGATTACCTTGTCAAAAGCCCTGGAGCAGGAAGAACAACTTCGTAACTTGTATGACGAAGATGAAGATGTGAAAGATTTGATTGATCTTGCCTTGTCACTGGAAGGCATTACGCGAAATGCGGGAAAACACGCCGGTGGTGTTGTGATTGCGCCGACAGCATTGACCGATTTTGCCGCATTATATTGTGATGAAGATGGAAACAATCTGGTGACGCAATTTGACAAAGACGACGTTGAAGCTGTTGGTCTTGTTAAATTTGATTTTTTGGGGTTGCGTACATTAACGATTATTGACTGGGCACTAAAAGCAGTTAACAGACGTAGAAAAGATAACGGTGAAGAAGCCTTGGATATTTCACTGATTCCGCTGGATGATAAAGCGACTTTTGATTTATTAAAGGCATCGCAAACAACGGCCGTGTTCCAGCTTGAATCACGTGGTATGAAGGACCTGATAAAGCGCCTGCAACCAGATAATTTTGAAGATATTATTGCCTTGGTTGCACTTTTTCGTCCCGGGCCGTTGCAGTCGGGTATGGTTGACGATTTTATCAATCGCAAACATGGTCGTGCAAAAGTGGTTTATGATCATCCTGATATTGGGCCGGTGTTGAAGCCGACTTACGGTGTTATTTTATATCAGGAGCAGGTAATGCAAATTGCGCAAGTACTAGCGGGGTACTCCCTCGGTGGTGCCGATATGTTGCGCCGTGCCATGGGCAAAAAGAAACCGGAAGAAATGGAGAAACAGCGCGCCATTTTTACTGAAGGTTGTTTGAAAAATAATATTGACGCCAAAACAGCCACCGGCATTTTTGATCTAATGGAGAAATTTGCGGGATACGGATTTAATAAATCCCACTCTGCGGCGTATGCGTTGGTTTCATATCAAACCGCATGGATGAAAGCTCATTATCCGGCAGAATTTATGGCAGCCGTAATGTCAGCAGATATGGATAATACGGACAAAGTTGTGTTGCTGGTTGAAGAATGCAAGCAGATGAAAATCAAGTTGCACCCACCGTGTGTAAACCGCAGTGATCATCACTTTTGTTCAACCACCAGAGGAGAAGTGATTTACGGATTAGGTGCTGTAAAAGGTGTAGGTGAATCTGCGATTGAAGCCATAGTCGCTGAACGAGATGCAAATGGATTGTTCACCGACATGTTTGAATTTTGCAAACGTGTTAATTTGAAAAAGCTGAATCGCCGCTCGCTTGAAACACTGATTAATTGTGGTGCATTGGATGCGTTGGGCCCGAATCGTGCCACAATGATGAACAGTTTAACGGCTGCAATTCAAATGGCAGATCAGCACACAAAAAACAGTGCTGCCGGCATGAGTGACATGTTTGGTTTTGCGACACTGAAAACGACTGATCATACCCAAGAGGTGGCAGAGACTCGGTGGAGTGAGGTGCCGGAATGGGATGACAGGCGTCGCTTGGGTGCCGAGAAAGACAGCCTGGGTTTGTATTTAACCGGGCACCCCATAGATATGTATCGTGCCGAGCTTAAGCGCTACGTGAGTGCAAGAATCGCAAATTTACAGGCTGATAAAAACCGCAAAGTGACAGTTGCAGGATTGCTTGTGGGGGTGCGTGTGATTAAGACCAAGCGGGGTTCCAATATTGGTATTTTAACATTGGATGATAAAAGCGGAAAACTGGATGTGACACTGTTTTCCGAGGCATTGGAAAACTACCGCGACTTGCTTAAACCGGATTCAGTGATTATCGTCAGTGGCGAAGTTTCAATAGACGATTTCAGCGGTGGGTTGCGCATGCAGGCCAAGGAGGTTTATGACGTGGATGGGGCGAGGGGGCATTTTTGTCGCCGCATGATTATTCACTTAAACGAGCAGCGTCTCAAGCACGGTACGGTACAGGAAATTGCCAACACCTTGGCACCGTATAAAAATGGTGAATGTCCTGTTTTTGTACGATATTCGACGAAAAAGGCCCATGCCGGCTTGCGTTTTGGTGAGCAATGGCGCGTCAAGCCCACGGAAGACTTGTTATCCCGGTTAAAAACACTGGTGGGGGCTGAAAGTGTTTCCCTGGAGTTTTGAAACGACTAAACTTTGTAGCACAGGAATAATGTCCACTTACATGCCAGCCATGCCTCAGGTATAATCGGCACAGCTTGCCAGTTTAGGTGTAAACAACTGGAGTAAAATCAACCAATAGTATTGAAAATAACCATGAATTTAAACTTTCTAGAATTTGAACAGCCTATCGCCGAATTGGAAGCTAAAATTGAAGAGCTTCGGTTTGTGGGTAATGACAGTGATATCAATATTAGCGATGAGGTCCAGAAGCTTGAGGAAAAAAGCAAAGCCCTGACCGAAAAGATTTTTTCCAAATTAAAGCCGTGGGAGATTTCACAACTTGCACGCCACCCTCTGCGACCTTATACGCTGGATTACATAAGCCAAATATTTGATGGTTTTGAAGAATTGCATGGTGATCGCACGTTCGCGGATGATGCCGCAATGGTTGGTGGAGTTGCCTATTTGGATAACACGCCGGTAATGGTGATTGGTCAGCAAAAAGGCCGTGATACCAAAGAAAAAATTCGTCGTAACTTTGGCATGCCTCGTCCTGAAGGCTATCGCAAGGCCATGCGTTTGATGGAAATGGCAGCGCGTTTTAAATTACCAATTCTAACCTTTATTGACACGCCTGGTGCATATCCGGGTGTTGATGCGGAAGAGCGTGGTCAGTCAGAGGCGATTGCACGTAATCTATTTGTCATGGCGAAATTAAAAACACCGATTATATGTACGGTTATCGGTGAAGGCGGATCCGGTGGCGCATTGGCAATTGGTGTTGGTGATCGTATCAACATGTTGCAATACAGTACCTATTCGGTTATATCACCCGAGGGCTGTGCGAGCATCTTGTGGAAAAGTGCAGATAAGGCCAGTGAGGCAGCAGAGGCAATGGGAATTACCTCAACTCGCTTGTTCGAATTGGGGCTTATTGACAAAATTATCGAAGAGCCGCTGGGAGCTGCCAACCGTGATTTACCCGCAATTTCAGCCAGTATCAAAGCAACATTAAACGAGCAATTGGCGGAACTTAGCTTGTTGGATCAGAATGAATTACTGGATGCGCGCTACGCGCGTTTGATGTCATTTGGTAATTACAAAGACATATAATCAACAAAACAACGTACATCATAACACTGTGATGAAAACTTTTAGCCCCGAGCTATTGCAAGATGTTTTGAATGGAATCTTGCAAAGCTTAGGTTGGCAGGAAATGTCTGCTGTCAGCAAGGCATCAGGCGCAAAAATTTCCCTTGTGGTTGCTTTTAGCGGTGGTGTTGATTCTGTTGTTTTACTTCATGCATTATCCTCTTTACTATCCACAGAATCCACAGATCCTTTTTCACGTAAAAATACCAGCCCCGATTTTGACTTGAGTGCTATTCACGTTAACCATCAGCTACAGCCTCAAGCGGATGAGTGGCAATCGTTTTGTATCGCATTTTGCGAGAAACTCAATATTCCGATTAAATGTGTTGTTATCAATGCGTCGCCAGTGCATGATGAAGGCCCAGAAGCGGCGGCAAGAAATGCGCGTTATGCGGCATTCAAGCGGTGTCTTGGTGATAATGATATTTTATTGACGGGACATCATCTCGATGATCAGATCGAGACAGTTTTCTTGCACATGTTGCGTGGCACCGGGGTAAGTGGCGCAGCGGGTATTCGGCCTGTTTCTGATTTTCAATCGAGTTGCAACTCGACTTACCTTGCTCGGCCAATGCTAAGGTTTAGCCGAGAGCAGATTGAAGCTTATGCGAATGCCCAAAATCTGTTGTGGGTTGAAGACCCCAGTAATCATGAAAGCCATTACGACCGAAATTTTTTGCGTCACAATGTATTGCCTGTGATAGCAACGCGCTGGCCATCCTATCGTCAAACCATAAACCGTTTTTCTCAAAATATGGTGGAAGCACGTGCCTTGTTTCATGAGATTGCCGTACAAGATTTCAAGCATGCATTTGATGCAAGAGAAAGTACTCTGGATATTGACGTGCTGCGGGAATTATCCTTGCCACGTTTGAACAATGTATTGAGGTACTGGCTTAACAAGGATGGCTATTCAATGCCAGGTGAAAAACAGTTATCTCAAATCAGAGCGGCAATAACGGCAAAACCTGATGCATCTCCGTTGGTACGTTGGGCCAATGCCGAAGTGCGACGCTTTAAAAACAAATTATATTCAATGCCTCAACTGCCCTTGGGGATTGATAAAAATACAGTAATAAAAATTGCCAACTGGCAACCAGGTCAGGAAGTTGTTGTACCGGGTTATGGTGTCTTGACCCTGGAAGCGGCAAACGGGGACGGTCTTAAGCTATCCAGCTTTTCTTCGCAACAGATTGAAATCAGATTTCGCCAGGGCGGTGAAAGATGCAAGCCCGCGGGCAGAAACAAGCCGCAAGCCTTAAAAAAAGTGTTTCAGGAAAAACACATTCCTCCCTGGCGGCGGGATAACTCACCTCTGCTGTTTATCGATAATGAAATCGCTGCGGTCGTGGGGCTGTTTTATTGTTCACCGTTTGCCTGTGACGATGAAGATGGGGTTGTTATTGTGCGCGTACAGCATAAGCATTATTCCATGTGATGTAAGAAAGGCGGTGATTTTCACGGGTTTTCGAGCTTGGAATTGGAATAAATATTGATTATGTGAAATGCATACTGGGTCACAGAACTGATATTTTTTTCTCATATAAGCAAAGTATTTATAGCCGATGTATTTCAATAATGGCGCACGGTTATTGTCTGTTTTGGCGGATGCTATTGATCCATAACTAACGGACTTGCTTGTGTTACAGACGGTGCGTAGTTGGATATATGGAGACTTACGGCGAGTGATTCGACCGATTAACCCAAGGATAAGGTTTGGCTGGCATTCTTTGTTGTGCTGGTTTTGATGACTGACAGGTTGTTATACAGCAGTATTTAATTTGGGATGGATTGATTGCGGGGCAAAAAACAATGCAGTTAGAGGATAAGAATACGGTATCAATAGTGAAAGAAATTGATTTTCACGGTGCGGCAATTATTGATTCAAAGGGGCGAGAAATTGCCATTACCGAGGACATGATTCAAAAGGCATTTGATAAACTGGCGCAAGTGTCGATGCTGCCGGCAAAGTTGCGATAACTGGTATGCCGGTTGTGGTTCGCTGTTTTTGCCTATAGCGCGTTTCTTGAGTACTAAAAAGCCCGGAATTTCGGTGTTTACGCCCCGGGCTTTTTTGTGCCTGGGTGGATTATCGATTTCTGTGTGTGTAATATTCCTTGTGTTTACCCGACATGAATAATTCCTATGGCGGCAGCTCTTGTATGGACATCGCCCGTTATCGTTACATAATAAAAAGCCAAAAAAAAGAGTGCCAATGCAGCACTCTTGTCAAGGGAGGGTTTACTAAAAAAACAAGTTGAGGGAGAGGAGTGTGGGCTGTCATTGCGACGGCATATCCACGAGTGTTTCTTTAGTGCGGTTAGTATCCCTGATTTTACTTATAAATAATAATAATATTAAAATATAAAAACCATAGACAAATATCTATGTGGCGTCGTACCATATTGTCTTTGTATTTTTGCAGGGGGCCCATCTTATGGTAAAAATGAAAAACGCCACTTTTAGGCAAATGCAAGTCTTTGAATCTATAGCGAGAAATGGCAGTTTTACCGCAGCTGCCAATGAGCTGCATTTGACGCAACCCACCATTTCTGTGCAAATCAAAAAATTGACGGATGTTGTGGGGATGCCACTTTTTGAGCAAATGGGAAAAAAAGTGTTTTTGACCATGGTGGGTGAGCAGTTGCTGGAAACCTGCCACCGCGTATTTCAGTCGTTAGATAATTTTGAAATGAATGTGGCGAACATCAAAGGCGTTAAAGAAGGTGTTCTGAAGCTTAGTGGGGTGACAACCGCTGAGTATTTCGCACCCAGAATTATTGGTGGATTTTGTAAAAAATACCCTGGAATTAAAGTCTCGCTGGAGGTGATTAACCGGCGTAAGGTGCTTGAGCGCTTAAAAGAAAACCTGGATGATCTTTATATCTGTGGGGATATATCTGCGGATCTGGAGGTGGAAAGCACTTTGTTTTTGAAAAACCCGCTGGTTATTCTGGCGCAGCCTGATCATCCGTTGGCAGGGCAAAAAAACATTCCCATATCGGCATTGTCAAACGAGCAGTTTATTATGCGTGAGTCTGGTTGCGGCACCTATTTGGCACTGGACAAACTTACCAGAGGTAAGGGGATTACGTTCAAAAGCAGTATGGAGTTGGGGAGTAATGAAGCGATAAAACAGGCTGTGACAAGCGGATTGGGAATCTCCATGTTGTCCATTTATTCCATGACCCATGAACTGGAATCGGGCGAGTTGGTCATATTGGATGTGGAAGGCTTTCCCTATGCTGACGTGTGGAATATTATTTACCCAAAGGGAAAAAACTTGTCAGTTGTTGCACGCGCATTTTATGATTATTTACTGGATGAGGGTCGAAAACTGACAAAAGCAAATCTTGCAGAATTACCTGAACTCAAAGAGAAGTAGCTGCCGTTGCTGATAGTGCGTTGCGAGCCGGGCCAATACCATAGTATCATTCTCGTACACTGTTTTTTTAGTAAATAAAGCAATCCCAAGAAACATAGAGAAGCAATAATACAAATGAGAGAAAAATGATTGAAATCATACCGAATTGGCATCCGTTATTTGTCCACTTTACTGTCGCCTTGTTTAGCCTGTCCATCCTCTTTTTTTTAATACAGCGTCCACTTGCCGAGACGGAAATCGGCGATAACTTTTTGCTTTTTGCCCGTTATTCATTGTGGTTGGGGGCTGTGTTCAGCATTGCTACGCTAATTGCAGGTTTTGATGCTTACAATACCGTGAATCACGATACGCCTTCTCACAACGCAATGACTGAGCATAAAAACTGGGCCTTGGCAACGTTAGCGGTATTTTTTATTGCAGCTATCTGGTGGGCGATAGTGAATCGTGTCAGTGAAAAAGCATCGGTAGCGTTTTTGGTTCTGTTGCTTGTTGGAGGGGGCTTGCTTGTTGCCACAGGACACAGAGGTTCTCAATTGGTATATCAGTATGGCTTAGGTGTTGAGTCGCTTCCGGCAAAAGGAGGGCATGCTGCTGGAGCTGGTCATGATCATGATCATGGCGCCGAGGCGAGCGCTGATGGTCACCATGATGGTAACGCCGAGTCGGGTGCAGCCCATTCTCATGGTACAAGTGAAAAAGCGGACGACGGTCATGCGCATGATCATTCTTCAATGGAAAAAGATCAGGGTTCTATGGATATGGACATGGATATGCGCGAGGAAACAATGCCGATACCGGACGACATGAAAATGGATACCCAAATGATGGAGCCAGATGTTTCATTGTTAGAAAAAACCGAAGGCAATATAGTTAAAACGGAAGCAGTGGAACCTGAGCCTGCCAAACCCCAGCCGCAGCTACAGGCAGAAACTACGCAGAAAGCAAAACAAAAGCCGATAGCACAGACGGTTGCCGGAGACGATGACGTGGTGGATGTTATTATTGATGACGATAATACGTTTTTAATTCCAGCTGCGCAAAGCAATAGAATTCCCGTTCCTGAAGCGAAAGAGACGAAAATCGAAAAATACGATGATGGCACAATCCGGGAAACATTGCCGGCGGTATCCATGGAGCTTCAGGAATGAGGTAAATTATACCGAGGCCTCCTTGATTTAGATTGAGTGTATGGAAACAAGGGTACCTCTGAATAATTCCCTAGCGAGCGATAGCGGCGTTAAAAATACTCTCAAAATGCTCATTTATTACATATAAACTCCGCTTTTTCGATTGTTTTTGCCTTGCTCTCATCTCACCAGGGAATTATTCAGAGGTACCCAAGGTTAAAGCGAACGTAAAAGTGTAATTTATTTGGAATACCTGTATATTTTGTCCGTGGGTTTAACGTGATTAAGGTTTGCCAAAAGACTTTTTCAGAGGTGTCTGTAAATCAATTAAAGGAATAATACATTGAATATGCGTATTTTATTTGCGCTGTTGCTAGGCAGTTTTTTTCTTTCGCCTACCTTGGTCGTTGCAGCTGTTCAAGCGCAAGCAGCTAAATCGGAACAAAGTAAAGCCGACTTGGCGGTTGGCTTGAACGTTGGTGAAGTTGTCGGTAATGGACTTATTGTGCGCTTGTATTCCGGTCAGGCTTTTTCTCAAGTGACTTACGGTGGTTATATTGATCGAGTGGCGGACGACGCGTATTTTAATGTTTCTTTGTCATACGCACGATATTTAAAAAAAATATCCACGTCAGCTAATACCTCATCGGTTGGATTAAAATGGCTTGTGGGAGGTGGCGTGATATACGATAACTATCAAGGGGTATCGGCAAATAAAATCAACGCAGGAAGTGGTTTTGGTATTGATTTCGGTGCGATTGATGGTTCAGGTTTAGTGTTCTCTTTAAATGCAATTTACGCTTTGGGTTTTGATGGATTGCGCCAGCCAACGTTTGCCAGCCTGCGTTTCGAACCCAGTGCAGGCATACTTTATAATTTTCACAAATGATGAATGTGCGTAAAATAAGGTTGATATTTGCAGTCCTTGTTGTCTTGCAATTGACTGCCTGTGCAACGGTGTTTAATTCGGGCAGCCAACGGATATACGTAGAAACGTCGCCATCTGCCAGTGTTAAAGCGGTTGTTCGTGATAAAAAAGCGCTTTCTTATCAAGTTCAGTTACCAACGGTAATCAATGCCCGTCCTTCATCTTTTTCCGATTTATATGTTGCCCTGGACAGTGATTGCTATCTTCCTTCGTTAACCAAGGCCCGTAAATATATTGCCAGCCCGTACTGGTTAAACGTATTTAATATTCATGGTTTGTACATTGATTATTTTACCGGTGGTATGTGGCGCTATAAGGAAAGGCTATTGATTCCTTTAATACCGTCTGCCTCTTCTGAAAACTCAAAAATGGATTGCAATCCTGCTGATAAGTGGAATGATAGCGGGCGGTCTGAACCAGACAAACCTTCGTTGCCAGGCTTGCCGGATTTTTCGCTGGAGAGAGAGATTTATCGCAATACCTTGAGTATTGATTGGGTAATGACGCGTTCTCCTAATCCGCGTACCAGTGATGCAACACGAACAGGGTTTGGTTTTTCTTATCTTCGCCATTTGTCCCGTCAATATATGATTAATATTCGCTTTCGTGGCAGTAGTGATTCTCGTTACTTGGATTGCGCGAGTGTGGTTTGTCAAAGTTACATGACTGATCAGACGGCCACACTTGTTTCATTTCGGCGTTACTTAACACCGTCGTCCAATTTTTTTGGCGGGCTTGGGGCCGGTCGCGTTCAGGTGAATCAGGTGCAGGACTTTTATTTCGTCGAAGATGCGCCTTTAGTTTCGTCTTGGTCAGATGAGTTTACAACATTGTTTGCGGAAATTGGCTGGTTGACGAATTTCGATATTTTGACATTTAACGTGCGTGCTGTTGTGGATTTTTCTGACATGGGCTTAAGCTACCCTGCATTGCGGGATAAGGCGTACCTGGGTAGAGATCTGACAAATCTGAATGACATAAATCGGGCGAAGGACTACCAGGCCGCAGCACGTTTGACCGGGGTGGAGGCCAGCCTAGGGATTTCTTTTTAATATTGCCTGCTAGGCCGTGAGCTGTATTGCGGAATGGGATTTATTCTGTGTTGAGGAAAGCGCATCTATCGCGCTATAAGCAGAAGCCGCCGGCGTATTATTTGTTTGCTTGTTGGTTGCACTTTCTTGGAGTGACTCAGCAGTCGCTACCTCAGCGGTCTCCTTATTTTCAGAATCAGCTTTGGCCGATACTGAATGATTCGGCGTTAAATCTGAAACTTCTTGTCTGGCTTTCGCTTCCATTTGTGCAGCGCTGGCAGCCACCTGCCGATCCTGGGACGATGGATTGGCCGGCGCTTGTGCAGCAGCTTTTATTTGTTGCGCTTTTTGTATTGTGGCCTGCGGATCACCTGCAATCGGACTTGTGTCTATGCTGACTTCACCTCCTGCCGCGTAATTTTTTCCATCAGGTCCGCGTTTGTATTCATAGGAAGCACCACCAGTGGCATATTTGCCGGCCGCAGCCAAATGCGCAGCCTCATGCCGGCGGACTTCACTGTCGCGTTTTTTCAGTGCGTTAACTTGCTTTAAATCATCCTCCGAGAGTTGCGTTTGTGATTTGGTATTGTCATTTTGTTCTAATGTGCGGTTTTTTTGGAGTGTTGTTTCATCGGTTGTTTTGTTCGATTTGGCGGTGTTTGGGGTATCGGCGTTGAGCGCGTATGCGGCCTTGCTAATTGTGACGCTATCATTGTAAGGGATTGCTTGTGCGGCGATTGTTGTGCTGCCGTTATTTTGAAAATTGAGCACAAACGCACGATTGTTGCCGGTATTTCCGGGGGATGCGTTGATTATCGATGTTTTGCCAATGTCCATATTGTGCTTTTACTTGATTGTGGTGATATTGCCTTAGGTCAGTTTATCCAGCAGTACACCTATCATCTCGTCTTGCGCTTTCAATACTTTAGATGAGGCTGAAATTTGGTTTTCGCTGACTTTGAGGCCAATGGTTGCTTCGGTGAATTTCGCCTCCATCGGCGAGTTTGTTGAACCTTGAGATGCGATGATTTGCGCATTTGTCTGGAAGGCTTTTACCCCCCGTGTTATTCCGTTTAAGGCGCTTTGAAACCCTGAGACTGTGTTCATTATTATCTCCGCTTTAATAGCTTAACTGAATATATCGGACGTTGTTGCAGAATCTTTAGTCTATAATGGTAAATTAAAGACGCTTATTTCGTGTAAGCGGGAAATGCGGGCATGTAATGTGCTTTTTCAAGCACTTGATAGTGAGGAATAAAGCAATGTGGGGCAAAAGGCACTAAACGGGGGTACAAAGCGTCATAAATTCTGCTTTGCCCGTGTTTGCCTGGAGCAGAAGCTGCACTGCAACAAGTGATAATCAGCTAAACTTGCCGGTTGATGCCCGTGGCAAAGTGGGCACAAAGCAAGATAAGATACAAAACAACAAATACATAACAGTAAGAAAGTGGGAAGATTGGATAAAGTCCAAGCGGGGAATGTCGATATTACCAATAAGTATGGTGGATTAACACGTTATTTATAGAGGATATCAAAATGCCCATTAGCCCAAGTCAGTTTTTACAGAATGTTGATCATTTGGTGGCGCTGCCGGATGTCTGTTTCCGCGTCAATGAAATGGTAGACGATCCCAATTCGTCGGCTCTTGATATTGCAAAGGTCTTGGGGCAAGACCCTAATCTGAGCGCTCACTTGTTACGTATTGCGAATAGTCCTTATTACGGTTTTCCTTCAAGAGTTGAAACGATTTTACGTGCGATAACGGTCATCGGTATGCAGGATTTGCGTGATCTTGTGCTCTCTACCTCTGTAATCAATGCCTTCGCTTCGGATGAAAACGAATTGATTAACATGGAAAAATATTGGCATCACAGTTTGCTTACCGGCTTTATCGCCAAAGAGCTGGGTGGTCTGACGAGCACAAAAGTGCTTTGTAAGGAGCGCCTGTTTGCAACAGGTTTATTGCATGATATTGGTCAACTGGTAATGACGGCCAAGATTCCTGAAATCATGCGAATTATTCTGTTGCGGGCCAAAGCCGACCAGGAACCCTACGAGGAAGTAGAGGACTTGATTTTTGGTTTGGGGCACAGTGAAATTGGTGCCGAACTGATGAAAAAATGGAATTTGCCTGAAAGTTTTCAGGCGGTTGCCCGTTTTCACCACACCCCTGAGAAAGCCGATAATTTCAAACTGGAGGTGAGTATTGTGCATATTGCCAATGCGATGTCGCATATTGCCAATATGCATGGACTCGGTTTTAAAGAAAAGCTCAGTATTTCCTCTCAGGCTTGGGCGATCACAGGGCTAAGCAAGAAGCAAGTCGTAAATGCCACCAAAAAAGCGGTAAAAGAGTTTGATTTAACGGTAGGTGCATTTGTACCGCTTGGCCAAGTGGCAAATGCTTAGCTAATACCCAAACACAAAGAAAGCCGGTTAATTTACAACCGGCTTTTTTGTGGGTGAAAGAAAAAGCTGGATTTTTATGAATTAATTGTGGTACTCAGAAGTAGAGCATTGAACAATTGCAACATTGTTCAGTCTACAAGTGCTTCATGCTGATATTGCTGTATCAGGTTTATAAAAAAGAGTTTGAAATAAAAGTAATATTTCACCAACAATTTAAGGAATATACAATGAAATTGAATTACGTCGCACTACCGATTGCTGCGTTAATATGGGGAAGCAGCTTTGCGGCTGATAGTTCGCTCAACACGGACAAGAAAAAGTCAAGTTATGCGATAGGCGTGCAAATAGGTCAGGATTTTAAACGGGGTGGTCTTGATCTGGATATTGATGTATTAGCGGCGGGAATCAAAGACATGATCGAAGGCAAAGCCTCAAAACTCAATCCGCAAGAAATGCAAGCTGCGCTGAATATGCTACGTCAGCAGCAAATGAAAAAGCAGGCTGAATTGGCGAGTAAGGCAAAGGCCGCAGGCGAAGCGTACCTTGCTGCAAATAAAAACAAACCCGGTGTTGTAACCTTGCCCAGCGGAGTTCAGTATAAGGTGGTAAAATCCGGTTCGGGAAAAACACCGACCAAGAATGACTCTGTTGTCGTACACTACCGAGGTACTTTGATTGACGGTACCGAGTTTGATAGTTCAATTGCCCGAGGTAAGCCGCTGACTTTTCCAGTGACTGGTGTTATCAAAGGTTGGACGGAAGTGCTGTTGTTGATGAAAGAAGGTGACAAGTGGCAGGTGACTATTCCTTCTGATTCCGCGTACGGGCCACGTGGTAGTGGTCAGGCGATTGGGCCGAATGCGACCTTGAATTTTGATATCGAGTTACTTGAAGTGAAAAATTAACACCGCTACTTTCTTATCATCAAATGCGGTTTTTCATCTGCCGATTTTGCTGACCGGGTTTTTCGTTCAGCAAAATCAGCTCCTGTCTATTTTACTGTAATTACAATATTCTCACTTTTTTCTCCAAACCAGCTGTTAAGGCCTTTTAGCATTTGCCATTGGAAATGATAAATTCCCGGTTGTAATGGTGCGATGATTTTAAAACTGAACGACTTGATTTCACCGGGTTTGATTGTCTCATTGTTTTTAAGGTCAATCCGATCCATGGACCAGGTCATTGATCCTGGCGGGTTCTGTGAGCCCAATGCCACTCGGCCTGCGGTCCAGTTGCTATTGCTGGTGTTTTTAAATGTCACCGTTACCGGATAGATATCACCACGGCTAAGAACGCTAAACAGTTGCCCCATTTTTTGTGTTCCTGGTACATCTTGATAAATAAATTCAGCCCCTGAGCTGGATTTTGATTCAACGACTTCGACTTTTAATTCGGGTGTGGGTTTGCCAAACCATTTGTTGCCGTGTTTCATGCGCCACTGTATTGGGTAAAGGCCGGGTTTATCGGGGGCTTTCAGGTTGAATTGAAAAGTGACAATGTCTCCCGGCGAAATTGTTTGGTTGTTACGTAATCGTATGGAAGCCCGGTTCCATACTCCGCCTCGGGACTTGAGGGCTAATCTGACCTTGTTTTGTTTGCTCCAAATAGCTGTGCCGTTATTACGAAACTGTATTGCGATTGCATAGGTCTGATTGGTTTCCATTTTTTCAGGCAAGAGCTGGGAAATAAACTTAAGCCGGTAGGCTTTATCTTCTTCACTGGCAGCATTGGCAAGACTGGCAATACTTGCGAAGAGAATTCCACAGAGTAAAACCCGAAACAGTCGTCGAGTTTGTTGTTTAATCCATTTGCTTGTTTTTATCATTTTCTACCTTTCCCACATTGTGACTTATTATTTTTTCATTATTTGCGTGATTTGTCTTTTCAATATTGCAACAACATATTGAACAAACATTTTTTCAGGAATATTGGCAATCTTCTTGTTGTGAAGGCATGTATTGCGCGAAAAAAAACATCACTTAGATCAAGTTTATCGTTTTCTCCCATAAAAAACCAAGAATTTACAATATCTTATCGCTTTTTTTGCTGGTTGTACCGCGAAATTGAGATGTCATTCACAGTTCTATTTATTGGCCAGCTGAATGTGATCGGGTTGTCATTTAATCAACTCACAAGCGACCTGTCCCGGACGTAAAACTAAGTAATCTTTATTTTACTAGAGTTGTACTAAAAATGAATACGAAGTTGTCTGTCAAGTTATTGGTATTATTTGTGTTAATTGCCGCTTGCGGTTCGGCAAATGCGTGGAGTAAAAAAGATACTTATTGGGAAATTGCCTATCTGGCTACACATGTTACCGACTGGGGGCAAACACGTGATATTGCCAGTCAGTGTCAGTCAGGTACATATTATGAAACCAACCCAGTGATGGGCAGATGCCCTTCAGGGCAAACGGTCAACGCTTATTTTCTTGGTACGGCCTTGCTTCATTACGGTGTTGCTCATATGTTGCCGAGAAAATATCGCCGAATGTTTCAGGCGGGCACAATGGGAATGCAGTTAAGTTATATTACCAATAATGCCAGTATCGGCCTCAATATCAAATTTTAAAAATGTTGTGGGAGCGCAGAAGCGCCGATTTTGTGAGTCAATACTGGCAGCAAGGCGAAATCAAAAGGCAAAATGCAGTCGCTCGGGTAATTGATATGGTTTTAAACCCGCTAACGTACGCGGTGGTCATTTAGGGTAACGGTCGACTCAGAAATGCTTAGGTAGCTGGCCTTATTGCCCCAGTCACCCAGTACAATTCGTGACGCTTTTTCACCATCTATCATAAATTCATGGATTCGTGGTCGGTGAGTGTGGCCATGTATCAAGTGTTTGACATGATACTCACGCATGTATTGTGTAACTGTTGTTGGGTTGGCGTCCATGATTTCCAAGGATTTGTGCTTTGCAGAAGATTGACTGCTATCGCGGGCCTGCTTGGCCATCTCAATTCGTTTTTCCATTGTCAGACTTAAAAAATGCGCCTGCCATTGGGGATTACGCACCTGCTTTCTGAAATCGAGATAATCGTGATCATCCGTACATAACAGGTCACCGTGCATAAGTAACGTCGGATTGCCGTAGAGATTAACCACAACAGGTTCTTGCAGAATTTGGCAGCCGGTTTGTGCTGCAAATTTGTCGGAAATCAGAAAGTCACGATTGCCCCGAATAAAATATACCGGAATACCAGCCGATGAAATTTGCCTGATGGCACTTAATACAGGTTGATGCAATGGGCTAATTCCGTCATCCCCCAGCCAGTATTCGAATAAATCACCTAAAATATACAACGCATCAAGATTCGCTGATTGTGTTTGTAATAGTGAAAAAAAGTTTTCTGCAATTAGCGGCGTGTCGTGTGACAGATGGAGATCTGAAATAAAAAGTGTATGCATAGTGGTGTCAAGATAGGGATCTTATCGGGTTCCGCGGCTGGTTCCCCCTCATGCGTGTTTCTTGCACAAGGGGGAGCATTTTATTCAACAGTCATTGAGATGATTTCAACGGTTTCAATTGGTGCGTCTTTTCGAAATGGGCCTCCGGGGCCGGTTTTGACTTTGCGAATTTTATCGACAACATTTAAGCCTTCAACGACTTTGCCAAAAACCGCATACCCCCAACCTCGCTGGGTTTGAGAGTGATAATTTAAAAAGTTGTTGTCGACTGTATTAATAAAAAATTGTGCGGTGGCGGAGTGCGGGTCTGAAGTTCTTGCCATGGCGATGCTGCCACGAATGTTCGTCAGGCCGTTATTGGCTTCGTTTCGGATGGGTGGATTGGTTGGTTTTTTCCTGAAATCTGTTGAAAACCCACCACCTTGAATCATAAAATTTGAAATAACCCGATGAAATATTGTACCGTTATAAAAACCACTCTTTACATAGGCCAAAAAGTTTTCGACGGTTTTGGGGGCGCGAACAGCATCCAGTTCCAGTATAATGTCACCTTTGGTGGTGGTCATTTTGACTCTAGGATGTTGTTCATCGGCGATTGTGATGGCTGATGAGAAAAATACCAGGCTAAATAAAACTAATGAGACAATTTTGGCTCTTATCATCAAAGTATCCTTAATCTTTTTATATTGTGAAAAATAATAAAATCTGTTAGCAATTAACTGCTAGCAGTGGCGTAATCAATGGGTATTGACAAGATTCTACCGCAGCATTGTTTGTAAATCCATTCACATCGCAATTGTTCACAGGAGTGGCTTTGTCGTTGTTTGCAGTCAAAAACAGTTGGGTTCGATTTTTGTTATGGCAAGTGAGTGGTATTTTTCTACTTGCTGTATTCGGTCTGGCTGTTTATCTATATTATCTTGATATCGAGGTGAAGGAGAAATTTGAAGGCAGTCGATGGGAGGTGCCTTCGCGTGTTTTTGCACGTCCACTGGGTTTGTATGAAGGGAAAAAACTCAGTGCGAGCCAGTTGGAATTTGAATTACAGCTGCTTCGTTACAAAAACGACAGAACTCATAACGTTGGCACATATTATCGTCGAGGAAATGCACTATATTTACGCAGCCGACCATTTCGCTTTCCCACAGGGCAGGTTGATGCAAAGTTGGTAAAAATCAGTTTTTCTAAAGCGTATATTACCCGCGTGACAGATTTGGAAAATAAAGCCGAGCTTGATTATTTTGAACTGGAGCCCTACCTCATTGGTGGAATTTATCCGCGTATTCAGGAAGACAGGGTATTGGTACGAATAGAGGATGTGCCACCGATACTCATTGATACTTTGCTGGCAGTTGAAGATAGAAATTTTTATTCACATTATGGAATAGCGCCTTTATCAATTATACGTGCACTTATTGCCAATATTCGCGCCGGGGCGAGAGTGCAGGGAGGGAGTACGCTAACCCAACAATTAGTGAAGAATTTTTTTCTGAGCAGTGAGAAAACCTTTAGCCGGAAAATAAACGAAGCCTTGATGTCGTTGTTGTTGGAGTTGCGGTATTCCAAGGATGAAATCCTGCAAGCCTATTTGAATGAGATTTATCTTGGTCAAGATGGCAACCGGGCAATACATGGTTTTGGTTTGGCATCATTGTTTTATTTTGACCAACCTCTGGCAACCTTGAACCATGGTCAAATTGCCTTGTTGGTAGGGCTTGTTAAAGGCGCGTCCTACTATAATCCGAGGCGCCATCCACAAAGGGCCAGGCAACGTCGGCATGTGGTGTTAACCGTACAGCGTGATGCAGACTTACTGCCCGCAAACACTTACCGAAAATTTGATACTGCGCCTTTGGGGGTGAGAAAAGATAAACCGGGGAGCATATCCCGGTATCCGGCATTTCTGGATTTGGTAAAGCGACAATTGCGGCGTGACTATTCACCCCAAGATTTAGCGACGGCTGGCTTGCGGTTGTACACGACGCTTGACCCAATTATCCAAAATGCAGTGGAAGATAGTGTAGAAAAGCGATTACCGTTGCTTGAGCGAAAAGCACGACTTGAAAAACAGCGTTTACAGGTTGCGGCTATTGTTACGGATGCTGGATCCGGTGCTGTCCGTGCTTTGATTGGTGGTCGTGATTTTCGTGGTCATGGTTTTAATCGCGCCCTGGATGCAAACCGTCATGTTGGCTCGTTAATTAAGCCAGCGGTGTATTTAACCGCATTGGCCGATCCTTCCCGATATAAATTAAATACAGTGCTGGAGGATAGCCCAATAACAATAAAACAGGGGCAAAGAAAATCCTGGTCGCCTGAAAATTATGACAAGCAGTATCATGGTCGGGTTTCGCTGATAAGTTCTCTTGCCAATTCTTACAATGTATCAACTGTCCGCTTGGGTATGACCTTGGGTTTGAAAGAGGTCAGGGAAACCTTAAAAGCCTTGGGAATAAAATCAAAAATTCCGCTTTATCCTTCAATGTTGTTGGGTGCGGTGAACATGTCACCGTTTGAGATTATGCAAATGTATCAAACCATTTCAGCGCAAGGGTTTCAAACACCGATACGCGCAATAAGTTCTGTCACCACGGCACAGGGGGATATGTTAAGCAAATATCCCATCGAGATAGAGCAGACATTAAAACCCGAGTCGGTATATTTGCTGATGGAAGCATTAAAAGAAGTTATGACTTCCGGAACCGGTCGCAGTGTTTATCGACATTTGGGAGATGACTTCGTTGTTGCTGGAAAATCCGGTACCACAAATGCGCATCGTGACAGCTGGTTTGCCGGCATGTCTGGCGACAAGGTGGCGGTTGTTTGGTTGGGTGCCGATGATAATCAGCCGATCAATTTAACTGGTGGGGGTGGGGCGTTAAAAATCTGGACGGACATTATCGCAAAGTCGGCGCATCGATCACTGGATGTGCCGGTGCCAAGTCGAATTGTGTTTGCCAAGGTGCCCGTACTCTTGCATCAAAAACAGAAACGCATATGTAACAATAAACATGTGTTGCCGTTTGTATCGGGCTATTTACCCAAGGGGCCGGAAAGGTTGATTTGTGAAACAGCGATTGATGATGAAATGGATGAATTTTGAGTTGTAAGCGCAAGTCCTTTAGCATAATATTTCACTGAAGTGGAAAATTACGAAATACAGCATTGGCTTGTGGCAGGAATTTACCTTGAAATTATTTTTATTGGTGCTGATTTTCTTTACATTGACAGCATGCTCCTTAACGGGGGATAAGCGTAATACCTCAGGTGGCTTGTCTGATCAGGACAGGCAAGAAATTGAGGCGGGATTGCCGGTGGAAACCATTCCGCCACCGATGGAAACGCAGGTTTTTTACATGAAACCAATAGTAAAAAAGTTGCTAAAAAAGGCCAGTAAAACATACGATGAAAAAAACTATCACGCTACAGTGAGACTGCTTGAGCGAGCTATTGACATTTCACCCAACAATCCGTATGCGTGGCAGCGATTGGCGATGGTTCGCTTAAAACAACACAAGTATTTTCAGGCTGAGCAATTAGCAGTGAAGTCTAATGTGCTGGGTGAGGCAAACGATGCGTTGCGTATGACGAACTGGCAAATTATTGCGGAAGCGAAACGGGCACAAATGAATGCACCAGCAAACCCTTAAGCTGTTCAGCAAATAATTGAACAGTTATTACTTGCGTTTGCGCTGTTTGTTTTCTTTTACTGTTATAACTGCATTATCAATGGCCTCATCGACTTTATTCTCTATTTCCAGACGCTCAACCGGTGACAAATAAAAGATCATATCAACATCAAAGCGTATATAACGTGGTGGCAAGTGGTTGAGTGCGACACAGCAAACATCTTCAAGAAAGTCGGTGTTAATTGATTTCTTGCCGATTTTGCTTAAAACTCTGTCATATACTATTTTTTCATAGAAATTGTGAACGTTGTCGAACATTTTATTCCCTGCTAAATCGAAAATTTACGCGTTTGAGAAAAATCGCTTGAGTTGAAAGCAATGCAAAAACCGTGGCAGGTTGACAAAGCCGGTGTCTTTTATTGCTGGTGCTAGCCCCAATAATTTACCCGGCCGCCAAGCAAGGTTAAGTTATTATTGACAGATATTATTGGAATATTAGCAAAGTGTAAAATGTAACCGGCCATTTGCCTAAGTCCGCCCTCACACCGATATTACCGCGTACTGTTCGGCATGTGGTTGAAATGTATGTTGGTTATGGGCTTGATCCTGGAAACAAGATAGAAACGAGGTTTGTATGAAGAAAATACCGACTATCAAATCAGTGATGACGGCTTTTCCTTATTGGGTAGAAATTACTGAAAGTCTTGAGGTAACAAAAAACAGAATGCTTGAACATGATATTAGTCATTTGCCTGTGAAAGAAAAAGGTGAGTTGGTTGGTGTGGTTTCTGTCCATGATATAGAAAAAGTGGATCATATTTTAGGGGAGGATGGCAAGGCGGATTTGAGTCAGATTACAGTGAATGAGGTATGTGTTTTAAAACCGTATATGGTTGACCTGAATGAGCCTTTGGATAATGTACTGGTGCATATGGCCAATTTTCATATTGGCTCCGTCATAGTGTTAAAAAATAACAGGTTGGCAGGTGTTTTTACCAAGCATGATGCGTGTCGGCATTTTGCTGAGTTGTTGCGATACCAGTTCAGAGTGGATGCGGGGAACGATATCGCATGATAAAGGTTATTCATGTCACCACAGTATTCATCAGTATTGGTTTTTTCATCGTTCGTTTTTACTGGATGGTGGCAGGTTCGACATTGTTGACAACAAAGCCGGTAAAAATTCTCCCCCATGTTAATGATACGATTCTTTTGCTTAGTGCGATTGTTTTGGCAATTAGTACGGCGCAATATCCATTTTCTGATCAGTGGTTAACGGTGAAGGTTATTGGGCTTTTGATCTATATTGTACTGGGCAGTATAGCGCTAAAGCGTGGCAGAACAAAGTCCAAGCGAATCGTCGCGGGCTTTTCTGCAATAATCCTGTTTGCTTTTATTGTGTCAGTGGCCGTTACGCGAAGTCCATTGGGTTTTTTCTAGCAGGTTGTTAATAAACTCCCATGTGGTAGATGCAGCGTTAAAATTTGGTTTAAAATACCCGTTTTACCCCCCCCCCACACACAAACGCCGTGTTTTCGCCAAATTTTGCTTCGCCTCGCGCATATCTGCGAGCTTTTCATCAACCTGCTAGCCCGAATAATACACCTGGCCACTGAAAAACAAGGTTAAGTTGTTATTGACAGTTACGATTGGAATATCAGCAAGGTGCAAAATGTAACTGGACAGCAATCTCGGCGCGATCATCGGACTGCCGGGTGAAATATTCAGGCCAGCACTGATTTTCAATATACAAGAATATAACGCCTGGTTAACGCTATTTTTTTAAAACAGTTAACCAGGCCTTTATTATTTGCAAACAATAGCGTTTAGTCGTTATTGGTTTCTTTGTTGGCCGGTGATGCTAGCGGCCGGGGGGTATCAGCAGCAGGTGTTGCCGGTGATGCAGACTCAGGAGTTGATACGCTTGCGGCGCGAGTGACGGGCAGATTTTTTATTGTGTCGCTTTGATCTTTGTGCGCCTGTTTGTTAGCTGAATTCGTATTTGAGCTGTTGTCAGCGCTATTGCCAGTGTTTCCCTGGGTACCGCTGGTTTGCTGGGTGTCATTATTGTTGTTACGATTTCCGCGGTAGTTTCGTGATCTGCCACGGTTTTTATCTCCGCCACGGTAGCGCCTGCGGTTTCGGTTGTCACGACGAGGTTTTCTTGGCTTATCGGCATGAGTATTGTCTGAATGCTCAGACGTTGTGGATTGTTGCTTTGGCGAATGTTCTTCCGTTATCTCTGTGGCAGTATCCAAGGTGCTTTGAACGGATGTCTCGCTAAGAGTTTGTTCTTCGGCACTGTTGTTTATGGCTTGAGCCGGTTGATTTGCGGCCCGCTCGGTTGGCGCAGCAGGTGCAGGTTTTTCCTCTGGGGTTTTTGCTTCACTTGAGCTGTGTTTCTTTTCGTTTTTTGATTCCGGGGCGTTTGCTGTTTGATTTTGCGCTTCCCTCGTTTCCTGTGTCACGGGTACCGGCGCATGGGCGCTTGTTGTGGATAAGGCGGTGTTCGGCTCAGCAGATGTGGGTAATCTGTCTGTTTTGTTGCTAACGGCACTGGCTTGTGTCTTTTGTTCGTTGTTTGTCTCAGGTGTTTCCACCATAGTTGCCGCTGTTTTTTCTGTGTGTCTTTCTGTGTTTTTGTTTAACTGTTGCTCCTGTTTGGTTTGTGTTGCCGTAGCAGTAGCAGAGGTGATGGAGGATGGCTTCTCGGCATTTTGTGTTGTTGCATTGCCAGGTGAAACTGATGATGGCCCAATTTCTGATTGGGCGCTGGTTTGAGCGTAGAGTGCTGATTCACTCGTCGTATTTTCCGTTTGATTTCGGTTTTGTCGGTTGCGTTGTCGATTTCGTTGTCCGCTGCGACGGCTTTGGTTGCGGTTAGTACGGTTCTGGTTTTTCCCCTGAGTTGTCTGTTCTGTGTTTTGTTCCTGGGCGGATATGTTGCTTTCTTTTGCTGCCCCATTTGTGGTTTGCGTGTTGCTTTGGCCGTTTCGATTGCTGTCTTTGTTGGAATTGCCGCGATTTTGATGTCGGCCTTGATTGCCGCGATTTTGGTTGTCTTTGTTTTGTGTGTTTCGATTTCGGTTGTCGTTGCGCCCGCGGCTACGTTGACTGCTGTTGCGGCCTTGTTTAGAGGTGTTACGGGTATTGCTGCTTTCTGTTTTTTGGTCTGAAGCGCGATATGAAACGATTGTTTGTTTCTGCTTTTCTGATGTGTCTGAGCCAAAAATAGAGCCAAAAATACGACCAAGAAAGCCACCGCCAGCGCCAGTCGAGTTTTCTGTTGTTGCCGCTTCGGGTTTTGGTTGTACAGGTGCGACAGACTTGACAGCAGCTTGATTGCTGGCAACGTCTGTCTCTGAAACCGCGGTGATATATTCCGGCAAGTCTTTTTGTTTGGCCATTGAATAACTGCTGGCCTGGTTGTCGTCAACTTCATGCCCTTTAACCCGTTGCAATTCGTAATGCGGGCTTTCAAGATGTGGGCTCGGAATTAAGATAATTTGAATATTGTGCCGTTGCTCGATGCCGGTAATGACATGTCGTTTTTCATTAAGCAAAAATGTAGCGGCATCCAATGGTAATTTGGCAATTACTTGTGCCGAATTCTCTTTCATTGCATCTTCTTCGATGATTCGAAGCAGGTTTAGAGACAAAGACTCGACGCTACGAATGACACCTTGGCCTTCACAGCGTGGGCAAACAATTTGACTGTGTTCACCCAGTGAGGGGCGAATTCGCTGACGTGACATTTCAAGTAACCCGAAACGCGAGATGCGACCTACCTGGACACGGGCTCTGTCCATGGTAAGGCTGTCTCTCAAGCGATTTTCCACTTCCCGTTGATGTCTGACGGGGGTCATATCAATAAAATCAATGACAATCAGGCCGCCACAGTCACGCAATCTTAATTGACGTGCAATTTCTTCGGCAGCTTCAAGATTAGTGTGAAATGCAGTTTCCTCGATATCACCGCCGCGGGTGGATCTGGCTGAGTTAATGTCAATGGACAGTAATGCTTCGGTATGATCGAGCACGATGGAGCCGCCGGATGGCAGGGAAACCTGACGCTGAAAGGCAGTCTCGATTTGGGTTTCGATTTGATATCGGGTGAAAAGTGGAATCTCATCGTGATAAAATTTGATTTTTGACAGGTTATGAGGCATAACCTGGGTCATAAATTCACGTGCTTTTTCGTAAGTTGCTTGGTCATCAATAACAATTTCGGCGATATCTTTACGCAAATAGTCGCGAATTGCGCGGATAATGATGTTACTTTCTTGATAAATGAGAAAAGGCGAGGGCTTTTCCTTTCCTGCCCGATCAATCGAATCCCAGAGTTGAAGCAGGTAGTTTAGATCCCACTGCAACTCCTCGGTGCTTTTACCGACACCAGCAGTGCGTACGATAAGCCCCATGTCTTCAGGGATTTCAAGCTGGGCCATGGCTTCACGAATGGTATTTCGGTCTTCACCTTCAATGCGCCGCGAAACACCACCGGCTCTTGGATTATTGGGCATGAGTACGAGGTAGCGACCGGCCAGGCTGATAAACGTGGTAAGGGCTGCACCCTTGTTGCCACGTTCTTCCTTGTCGACCTGAACAATAATTTCCATGCCTTCACGAAGCACATCCTTGATATTCGGTCTGCCACCACCTTCAAGCGGTTTGATGAAATAGCTGCGAGAGACTTCCTTTAGGGAGAGAAAACCGTGGCGCTCTGCACCGTAATCCACAAATGCAGCTTCCAGGCTAGGCTCGATTCGGGTGATCTTGCCTTTGTAAATATTTGATTTCTTTTGTTCTTTAGTGCTGGTTTCAATATCAAGGTCGTATAGGGTTTGGCCATCGACCATAGCCACGCGCAACTCTTCACGTTGAGTTGCGTTAAAAAGCATTCTTTTCATTCTAATTGTATTCTCTGTTCTTTCACTCGACTTGCTGGTGGCTTAATTATGTCTCTCTATTTACAAGTTACGACATAATCAGCGCTTACAGAAACCACGAAAGATATTTTTAACCATTTTTTAAATTGTTAGTATCTGGCGTTTTTCGGTTGGGAGGCTGTTTTATTAGCCTAAGTACAAGTTAAATTTATACTTTAGCTGAGGATCGTGCCTGAATTCATTATTTTATGAATTTGTTCTTCAGGTGCTATCCCTGTCAGCGCCAACAAAGCTCGAGTAAAGGGGTATTTTACCCACTGTTAATGATAGTTATTTTATTGTCTGTTCTGCGTCGATTGCCCTTGGATTTGGGCGAAACACAGATGCAGCAAAAATCCCGTTATTCATTTACCGTTCTTACGGTATAATGCTTTGCATATTAAATATTTATGCAGTGTTCAGTATTCTGTTATTCAAATTTGTTGTATTCGGTTGACGCCTTTGTCAGTTGGCTGTTTGTTTCTCTCTTTGCCAGAAAGTAATCTGATAACGAAAGAAAGCTAAGTGGGTGTCACTACACTCCAGCTCGTTGGCTAGTTCCCAACCTCTTATAATCGGTTAATTATTGTGGGTTAACACTTTTACTTAAACCAAGAAACCAAGTGTTAAGTGCAAGTTTAGTCCCGGGTTTTTTAACCGATTTTGTTGAATACAATAAACTTGGTTTGCCAGATGTCATTTACCATGTCTTGCTACCTTAAATCAAGGTAAATTGGTAAATACTTGTTTCTGGATCCCATTTTATTAATTTTTATCAATTTTGCCTGTAAACAGACAATGACAAATCAAAAAAGTGCCGCTTCTAGAAAATTGCCCACATCCGTTCAATTTATCACAATTGACGAGGCCCATGCGGGGCAACGTATAGACAATTATTTCGTTACTTTTCTAAAAGGTGTACCCAAAAGTCATATTTACCGTATTCTACGCAAAGGTGAGGTTCGGGTAAACAAGGGTCGGGTTAAACCTACCTATAAACTGAAAGTCGGTGATATTGTCAGAATCCCGCCAGTCAGAGTGAGTGAAGCAAAATCTGTCCCAGAAACCTTGCCACCAGCATTGACCAGATTAAGGGAATCCATTATCTATGAAGATAATGACCTGATTGTATTAAATAAACCAGCTGGAATTGCAGTACACGGGGGCAGTGGTGTAAGCCGGGGTATTATTGAGTGTATGCGTATGCTTTTTCCTTTGGCGAAAAGGATGGAGTTGGTGCACCGGTTGGATCGGGCAACATCGGGGTGTTTATTGATCGCCAAAAAGGCCTCTGTATTAAAAAGTCTTCACCAACAAATTCGCGAAGATAAAATGCAAAAGACCTATGTGACTTTACTAAAAGGTCAGATATTGGAGAAAAAACTCAAAATTGAAGCGCCTTTGCGTAAATTTGTGACCAAGTCCGGTGAGCGTATGGTTAAGGTGTCAGATGACGGCAAGCGGTCGACCACCTTGTTTTATCCAAAGCAGGTGTTTGCCGACGCAACGTTGGTTGATGTTAAACTCATTACCGGTCGCACCCACCAGATTCGGGTGCATAGTTTGCATTTTGATCATCCGGTGGCAGGCGATGATAAGTATGGCGATGATTATTTTAACGAACAAATGAAAAAAGCGGGCTTGAAGCGAATGTTTCTTCATGCCCGTAGTCTACGTTTTAAACATCCGGCCAGCGGTGAAATACTGAATCCCGTGGCGCCGCTGGATGCTGAGTTGACTGCGGTGATTAAAAAGTTGAGTGAGTGTGAATGAAGTACAGGTTGTTGGTGTTTGACTGGGATGGCACGTTAATGGATTCCCAGCATGAGATTATCACCTGTTTTCAACGGGCAGCCAAAGATGCTTTTCTGCCTGTGCCGACGGCAGAAAGTATCCGAAATATTATTGGTTTGGGCATGCGAGAGGCGGTCAAGGCTGTTTTTCGTGAAAATGGTGAGGATAATCTGTGTGAAGATGATATTAGCCGGTTTATTGAAAAATACCGGGCATTTTATTTTTCACCGCACAAACCCCCGTCGGTATTGTACAGTGGTGTGTTTGATATGTTGAAAGCTCTGGAGCCGGATTATTTTTTATCGGTTGCCACTGGCAAGGGGCGAAATGGTTTGAATGCCGCGTTAAAGCGAACAAGCCTTGACAAGGTATTTCATTTTACCCGCTGTGTGGATGAGGCGCCATCAAAGCCGCATCCTCAAATGCTGCAAGACAGTATGGATTACCTGGGAGTAGAAGCGCACGAGACATTGATGATTGGTGATACAGAATATGATTTGGAAATGGCGTCCAATGCCGGCGTTGATAGCGTCGGTGTATACTGCGGTGCGCATAATGCCGAGCGTCTGCGTAAACACAATCCAAAAGTGTGTTTTGATAATACGCGTGAACTGGCTGGCTGGTTACAAGGTCTGTGAGTTTATTGTGACAAAAAAAATTTGAATAATAGAGGTTGACTTGCATGGCTGATGAGAAAGAGCGGAACGACCCACAGGGTGAGAACAAAGAAAACAAAAATGATCCATGGACAGGAAATGCCGCTGTTGGGGGTAAGCCTGAATCTGAAACGAGTGGTGATATTAAGGAAAATGTCAACGCCAATGCCGAGGCAATGCGTGATCAAATATCAAAAAAAATGGAGGGTGGTAGCGAGTCGCCTAAACAGAGCTTTGAACAGGATGTGTTAAATCGCCTGGCTTTTGCTGCTGTGAATGAACAGCGTCGTACTCGCCGTTGGGGAATCTTTTTTAAATCTATTGTCGTTTTGTACGCCTTCGGTTTGCTGTATTTGTATATGCCTAAAAGTACCAGCGATTTATCCATTGGATCGCATACGGCTTTGATTGAAATTTCAGGCCCCATCACAGATTCTGCATTTGCCAATGCGAATAATATTATCAGTGGCTTGCGAGCAGCTTATAAAGACAAAAACACCAAAGGGATTATCCTTCGAATTAATAGCCCAGGTGGTAGTCCGGTACAGGCGGGATATGTAAACGATGAAATTTATCGCCTGAAGAAAAAATACCCGAATATTCCAATAAAAGTGGTAGTAACGGATATTTGTGCATCGGCAGCTTATTATATTGCGGTTGCAGCTGATGATATTTATGCCAACAAGGCCAGTATCGTCGGCTCGATTGGCGTGCTAATGGATGGCTACGGTTTTGTCGATACCATGAAAAAGCTGGGTGTAGAACGACGCTTGTTGACCGCAGGTGAAAACAAGGCATTTCTTGATCCTTTTTCGCCTGTTAAGCCGGAACATCAGGCTTATATGCAAGGCTTGCTAAACAATATTCATGACCAGTTTATTGCTGTGGTTAAAAAAGGGCGCGGTGAGCGTTTGCTGGATCACCCAAAAATGTTCAGTGGTCTTGTTTGGTCAGGTGAAAAAAGTGTAGATCTTGGTTTGATTGATGGTCTTGGTAGTGTTGGTTATGTTGCCAGGGAAATTATTGGCGAGGAAAAAATTGTGGACTTTACCCCTCGTGCAAATTATCTGGATCGCTTTGCGGAAAAGCTGGGTGCTTCTATGGCAGCCGCTCTTCAGTCTGTGTTTGCCGGCTATGAGGTTAGGTAGTTTTCATCTTGTTATATCATTAAATGATGTCAACACCCGCTTCTTCCAGCATTTCACGGAGGCGGATCAATGGTAAACCGATCAAGGCGGTGGGATCGGAGCCTTGCATACGGGATAATAAGGTAATGCCGAGGCCTTCAGATTTAAAAGAACCCGCGCAATTAAAAGCGGGTTCTTTGGTCAAATAATTTTGGATCATTGATTCGCTGAGATCACGAAAGCCAACGTAAAATTTAACCTCATCGGTTTGAATCTTTGCGTCATGTGTGGATATCACGCAAAGACCGGTATGAAAACAGACCCGCTTGCCGGAGAGAAACTTGAGTTGCTCCACGGCTTTCTGAAAATTCCCCGGTTTTCCCAATATCTGGTTCTCGCAAACTGCGACCTGGTCGCTGCCGATGATAATGCTGTCCAGGGTTTTTTCGGCGATAACATTGGCTTTGGTTCTTGCCAGTCTTTGCACCAGCTTTGATGGTGATTCGTTATCGTGCCGTGATTCATCAATGTCGGCTGATGTGGTGTCAAAAGTCAGTTGCAGGCGTTCAAGTAGTGCTTTTCGGAAAGGCGAACTTGAAGCGAGAATTATTCGGCGCATATCGTTGGGTATTCTCGATGTATATTGGATAAATGGGTTGTAACGGATATTCTGTGGTTGGCCTATTCAATTTCTATCAGTGTTTCATCCGGGTTTACGGTATCACCCTTTGCTATGTGAACGGCTTTAATGGTGCCACTAATTGGCGCTTGCACCTCTGTTTCCATCTTCATAGCTTCTGTAATAAATACCGGGTCGCCGGCATTGACAGTATCACCCACGTTTATCAACACATCGACGATAACACCAGGCATGGATGTTGTCACATGACCGGGGTTGGTGGCTTTGGGGCGTTTGCTGCCGCTGCCAGTGTGAACGGCGTTGCTTGTGGCATTGTTGCCTGCCACGGGCTCAGTCATGATTTCGGATAGCGTTTCGACCAGTATTTCTTCCGGCACACCATCAACAGTGAGATAAAAGGGGCGTTGTGCCTGAAAACGATGCCCGGATCCGGTCACCTTAATATTGTAGCTTTCGCCATGCATGGTTACATTAAATTCTGTTGGTGCAGTACCACAAATGGCAGCATTATCTTCAATGGGAGGTAATAAGGCCTCAGGCTCCAGCGTGCCGGCCTTGCGTTGTGCTAAAAAGTCTTTTCCTATGTCAGCAAACATGGCGTAGGTAAGTACGTCTTCATCGGTTAATGCATACTCGCCAATTTCTTTTTTGAGTTTGTCCATTTCCGGCGGTAAATTGTCGGCAGGCCTTTCGGTGATAACCGTTTCGTTACCAACAGCGAGTTGACGCACGGTCTCGTTTACTTCACCGGGTGTTTTCCCGTATTGCCCCATCAGGTAATTTTTAACTTCGTTGGTTATGGTTTTATAACGTTCATCGGTCATCACATTTAATACGGCCTGCGATCCAACAATTTGTGATGTCGGGGTTACTAGGGGCGGGTAGCCGAGATCTTTTCTGACCCTCGGGATTTCGTCGAGCACATCGTTGATGCGTTTTAGTTCCCCTTGATCCCGCAGTTGATTGGTTAAATTGGAGATCATGCCCCCCGGTACCTGATTGACTTGTACACGGGTATCAAGACCGGTAAATTCACTTTCAAACTGGTGGTATTTTTTACGGACACCGGAAAAATAAAAACCAATATCCTGTAAGGCAGGCAAGTTCATTCCGGTGTCGTAAGGGGTATCCTTTAGTGCGGCAACCATACTTTCAGTGGCCGGGTGACTTGCACCTTCGGCAAAAGATGAAATTGCGGTGTCAATATGCCGACAACCGTTTTCAATGGCTTTTAGCTGGCACATTGATGCCAGTCCGGCGGTTGCATGTGAGTGGAGTTGCAAAGGGACAGATATTGCATCGACGATGCCGGCAACCAGGTGTTCAGTGGCTGAGGGGGTGAGCAGGCCCGCCATGTCTTTAATGGCGATACTGTCACAGCCCATGGCTTCGAGTTGCTTGGCGTCCTTGATAAAACTGTCGATGCTGTGGACCGGACTGGTTGTGTAGGCGATACAGCCTTGAGCGTGCTTGCCGGCTTTGTTGACGGCTTTGATGGATGTTTCCAGGTTGCGCAAATCATTCAGCGCGTCAAAAATACGAAACACATCAATCCCGTTGTCAGCGGCTTTTTGGATGAACATTTTTACTACGTCGTCGGAATAATGCCGGTAGCCTAGCAGGTTTTGGCCACGCAATAACATTTGCAGGCGGGTATTGGGTATGGCTTTACGGAGCTGGCGCAGTCTTTCCCAAGGATCTTCTTTTAAAAAACGTACGCAAGCATCAAAGGTTGCACCGCCCCAGACTTCAAGAGACCAGTAACCGGCATCGTCAAGTCGTTTGCATACAGGTAGCATGTCCTCAGTCCGCATGCGTGTTGCAATTAAACTTTGGTGTCCGTCTCTTAATACAGTTTCGGTTATTTGAACCCGTGGCATCCTGTCAACTCCTCGTTTTTGTCTGTTGTTGCGACAATGTGTTTTTTCAATGGTCTTTTTAACGATAACGCGTAGTAAAAAGAAAAAATCATGCTCTCATATGTGCTGAAATTGCAGCAGAGATAACGGCAGCCAATTCGCGTGGCGGTCTTCTCAGTGAATAATTTGACAGTTCGGGGTGACTTTCAACAAAGCCAGTGTCAATGTGACCGCTACGAAACGCATCAGTGCGTAAAATTTCGATTTGATAAGGGATTGTTGTTTTGACGCCATACACACTGATGTCATTGAGTGCGCGTTCAGAGCGACGGATCAAATCTTCCCAGGTTAAGGCCCAAACAGTGAGCTTTACGCACATGGAATCGTAATAGGGGGGGATTTGGTAGCCGCTATAAATCGCACTATCGGTGCGAATACCGGGGCCGCCGGGTGCAAAATAACGGGTGATTCGACCGAAACTGGGCAAGAAATCATTTTTCGGATCTTCGGCATTAATGCGAAATTCGATGGCATAGCCGCGTTTGTTAATGTCTTTTTGTTCGAACGGCAGTTTCTCGCCCGCTGCAATGCGAATTTGCTGTTGTACAATATCGATGCCGGTGATTTCTTCAGTGATCGTGTGTTCGACTTGTACACGGGTATTCATTTCCATGAAGTACATGACATTGTCTTTGTCTAACAGAAACTCGACAGTGCCGGCATTTTCGTATTTGACCATTTTGGCTGCTTTTACCGCGTATTCACCAAGTTGGGCGCGTAATTCTTCGGAGATGCTGGGGGATGGCGCTATTTCAACCAGTTTTTGATGACGCCTTTGTACCGAGCAGTCGCGCTCGAACAAATGTACGGCATTGCCGTGGCTGTCGGCAAGGATTTGTACTTCGATGTGTCGCGGATTAACGATACATTTTTCCATGAAAATATCGCCGACACCAAAAAACTTGGTTGCCTCGGAAATAACACGCTCATAACCGCTTTTCAAGTCCTCCCGATCCTCGCAACGGCGAATGCCGCGACCACCGCCGCCCGCTGTGGCTTTGAGCATCACCGGGTAGCCAATGCGATCAGCCACTTCAATGGCTTCTTCAAGACTGGTGAGGTTTTTCTCGGTACCGGGTGTTACCGGTACTCCCGCTGCAATCATGGCCTTGCGGGCTTCAGTTTTGTCCCCCATTTTGCGGATAATTTCTGACGACGGGCCAATAAACTGAATACCCCGGCGTTTGCAGGCGGCGGCCAGTTCAGGGGTTTCGGAGAGAAAGCCATAACCGGGGTGTAAAGCGTCACAACCGGTAGCGACTGCCAGGTTTACAATGCGGTGTACGTTTAAATAACCGGAGATAGAATCGGGGCCGATATTGTAGGCTTCGTCGGCTTTCTTGACATGTAAGGCATGTCGATCGGGTTCGGCATAAATCGCCACCGATTTAATGCCCATTTCGGCGCATGCACGCACAATGCGAACAGCGATCTCGCCCCGGTTAGCGATTAGAATTTTTTTAATCAAGTTTCCATCCTGGGAATATAGAGTTAATTCGTTGAATATGCTTAATTTATACCGATATTGATGGTGCCAGCCATTTTTTCGAAAACACAAGCAAAGCAGGGCGATGCCCCAGTGAACGTCATGCAGTCAATTTATCGGTTTTGCTCGCGTAATTTGCCTGATTTCACCGTAGAAAGGGACTTAAAGTCAAGTTTTTACGATATTTGTTCTTAATAAAGTAAAATAAACCTTAAAATTGTCGACTTTCTTTTGACACTTGTACCTTGCGCGATTAGAATTGCGGCCCGATGCCTGAGCGACTACCTTTATACATAAATCCAGAACGTGCAGCAGCCCGCGGTTTTGAAGGTGCTGGCGAGTTTGATTTATCAAAAATGGATCGGTTGCGTGAGCGATTACTCCCGCCATTTGGAACAGTTACCGCTAACTTAAGGTTTGATAAAAACGGGCGCCGAAAGTACCTTGTTGGGCGAATTCGTGGCGAAATGATTGTTCAGTGTCAGCGTTGTTTGTTGGCTCTGGAAATGCCGATTGATCACCAATATAAATTGGGATTGATTGAAACAGAAGCGGAAATTGACCACTTGTTTGCCGATGAAGAGCCGTTGATGATAAGCAATGAAGATCTTTTTCTTGCTGATATCATTGAAGATGAGCTGGAATTATTATTGCCCATGGTGGTGATGCACGATGTTGGCGCCTGTGAAAATCAGTCGATGCCAGCCGATATGTCTGTCAACAATGACAATACACCGGCACGCTCAGCCGATGAGCCGGTGGAAGAAAAGAAACGCCCAAACCCTTTTGCAGTGTTGGGTAAATTGAAAAAACAGTAAGAAAATCGTTATTTAAGGAGTTTTACCATGGCTGTTCAAAAGAGCAAAAAATCACGATCTCGACGCGGCATGCGCCGTTCTCACGATGCGATTAAAGCACCTGCGTTTTCCATTGACGAAACAAGTGGTGAAACTCACTTGAGACATCACATAACGCCTGACGGATTTTACCGCGGCAAGCGTGTTGTTGAGGCAAAAGACGAAATTTACGCTGACGACGAATAAAAAGGCGGTTTATGTTGAAAAAAACCATTGCCCTTGATGCAATGGGTGGCGATCACGGTGTTTCCGTGGTGGTTGCTGCTGCAAAACGTGTCTTTGCTGAAACGAACGATATAGCGTTGATTCTGGTTGGTGACCAGGTGGCGATAGCCGCTGAACTTGACCGGGCTGGTTTGTCTTCTCATAAACAAATATCAGTAAAGCACGCCTCCCAAAGTGTGGATATGGACGAGTCGCCAGCACTGGCACTGCGGAATAAGAAAGATTCATCCATGCGCGTTGCCATTAATCTGGTCAAATCAGGTGAAGCAAACGCGTGTGTTAGTGCCGGGAATACCGGTGCATTGATGGCAACTGCGCGTTTTGTTTTGAAAATGCTTCCCGGTATTGATCGTCCAGCGATTTGTTCAACCATGCCCACCGAAAAGGGCCACATTCACATGCTTGACCTGGGGGCAAATGTTGGTTCTGGTCCGGAACATTTATTACAATTTGCGGTTATGGGTTCCACGTTGGTGACGGCAATGGATAATAACCCCAGTCCAACAATTGGCTTGCTGAATATCGGTTCTGAAGAAATCAAGGGTGATGCTACGCTAAAGGCCGCGGCCAAATTGATTCTGGCGGATGATGAGTTGAATTATTTTGGTTTTGTGGAAGGCGATGATATCTTTAAGGGCACGGTTGATCTTGTTGTATGTGATGGCTTTATCGGGAATATTGCACTGAAAGCCAGTGAAGGCGTGGCGAAAATGCTGGGCAGCTATCTGAAAGCGGAATTTACGCGCAATATTTTTACCCAAGCCGCGGCTTTAATTGCTCGGCCGGTCTTGAAAGCATTTAAGTCGCGCATAGACCCTCGCGAGTATAATGGGGCGAGTTTTTTGGGCCTTCGTGGTATTGTTGTGAAAAGTCACGGTGGTGCAGATGATTATGCCTTTGCCAAAGCCATTCATGTTGCTGCGGTGGAAGCTGAGCAAAATGTACCCGAGCGAATTGCGCATCAACTGGAAGTGTTCCTGCAAAAACAGGCACAATTGGCGCAAAATGACGCGCACGAAATAAAATAACTATAAGGATCAAGCCGTTTAATGTATTCAAGGATAGTCGGAACGGGCGGGTATTTACCGGAAAAAATACTGACTAACGCTGATCTCGAAAAAATCGTTGAGACCAACGATCAATGGATCGTTGAGCGCACGGGCATACGGCAACGGCACATTGCTGCGGAGACGCAAACCACATCTGATTTAGGCTTTGAAGCTGCCAAAGACGCCATTCAATCTGCCGGTATCAAGGCGCAGGATATTGATTTAATTATCGTTGCTACCACCACACCTGATTTGGTTTTCCCCAGTACAGCCTGTTTGTTGCAGGATAAATTGCAGGCTTACGGCTGTGCGGCATTCGATATTCAGGCGGTTTGTACCGGATTTGTATATGCGCTGTCAACAGCCGACAAATTCATCAAAACCGGTGCTGCAAGCTGTGCGTTAGTTGTTGGCGCAGAAACACTTTCGCGCATTATTGACTGGAATGATCGCGGAACATGCATATTGTTCGGTGATGGTGCGGGCGCAGTTGTTTTGCAGGCCAGTGATGAAGCCGGTATTTTGTCTTCGCATCTTCATGCTGATGGCAAATACAAAGAGTTGTTGGCGGTCAATGCTGGGGTATCACGAAACAAGTCTGCTTTCGATGAAGGTGAAGCCTTTATGTACATGAAGGGCAATGAGGTTTTCAAAAAAGCGGTAAACACTTTAGGTTCTATCGTTGATGAAACGCTGGAAGCAAACAAGCTGCAAAAAACGGATGTGGACTGGCTTGTACCCCATCAAGCAAATATTCGTATTATCAATGCTACCGCAAAAAAACTGAAAATTCCGAAGGATCATGTGGTGATAACAGTTGATAAACACGGCAATACCTCGGCGGCTTCCATTCCGCTTGCCTTGAATGCGGCGGTAAAGGATGGTCGAATTAAAAGAGGTGAAACCGTTTTGCTTGAAGCCTTTGGTGGCGGTTTTACCTGGGGCTCTGTGTTATTAAAGTATTAGGGACATGCAGAATGTGTCTGATTGTTTGTTGTATCCCGGGTCTTCTTGTGTGTAGTAAATAATCCAGGCAGTATTTTAACTGCAAACAGCTGCGCGTAGCTGTTTTTGTTTTTTCGAGTAAAATAAATTCCACTTATCGGTCAATCGTCCAAGCTTAAAAATAGAGATTGTGTTATGAAAATTGCATTTGTATTTCCCGGTCAAGGCTCGCAGTCAGTTGGCATGCTAGCGGAACTTGCCGAAAAATTCCCTGTTATCGAGGCGACCTTTGCTCAAGCCAGTGAAGTGTTGGGGTATGATTTGTGGAAGCTGGTCCAGAAAGGGCCTGATGAAGCGCTTAATGCCACGCATAAAACCCAGCCTGCCATGTTGGCATCCGGTGTTGCTGTATGGCGTTTGTGGCAGCAGCAAGGTGGTACGCGACCGTCTGTTCTGGCCGGTCATAGTTTGGGTGAATACACGGCGTTAGTTTGTGCCGATGCAATGCCATTTTCTGAGGCAATCAGGCTGGTTGAAGCGCGTGGTCGTTTTATGCAAAATGCGGTGGCTGCTGGTGAAGGTGGTATGGCAGCGATTTTGGGCTTGGATGATGCTGCTGTGATTGCCTTGTGTGAAGCGAATTCCCAAGGGGAAGTACTGGAGGCTGTGAATTTTAACACCCCAGGACAAGTTGTTATTGCGGGTACAGCCAATGCCGTTAATCGCGCAGTTGCAAACGCTGTCGATGCTGGTGCAAAAAAAGCCGTACCATTGCCTGTTAGTGTGCCATCCCATTGCGCCTTAATGAAGCCGGCAGCTGAAAAGTTAAAAACCACATTGGCGGACATTGAAATTACCACGCCAGCTATTCCGGTTATTCACAATGTTGATGTTGTTACATTAAGTACTACAGATGAGATTAAAGACGCCTTGGTTCGTCAGTTGTTTCAGCCGGTACAATGGGTGAAAACAATCAATAAAATGCTTGAAGAAGGTGCAGAGCAAGTGGTTGAATGCGGGCCGGGTAAAGTATTGGCTGGTTTGAACAAGCGTATCACAAGACGCACGCCGGCATTCCCCATTTTGGATGTTGCATCACTTGAAAAAGCATTAGCGTCTAAATAGAAAATCAGGGAGAGAATAAATGAGTCTTGAAAATGAAGTTGCATTGGTAACGGGTGCGACCCGCGGAATTGGTAAAGCCATTGCCTTAGCGTTAGGTGCAAAAGGTGTCACTGTTATTGGTACGGCCACTAGCGAAAATGGTGCGGCAACGATTTCGGCTTATTTGGCAGAAAATGGCATCAGCGGCGAAGGTCGGGTGCTAAACGTAACAGATGGTGACGCTGTTACTGCTACCTTAAAAGAAATTACTGCCACATCAGGTACGCCGACAATTCTGGTTAATAATGCGGGTATTACGCGTGACAACCTCCTTATGCGCATGAAGGATGACGAGTGGGATGATATTATCAACACCAACTTGACATCAATATACCGTTTATCCAAAGCCTGCTTGCGAGGCATGATGAAGGCAAAGCGTGGCCGTATCATTAGCATAGCCTCGGTAGTAGGTGCGAGTGGAAATGCCGGTCAAACCAACTATGCAGCAGCCAAGGCAGGCATTATGGGTTTTTCCAAGTCATTGGCGCGTGAGGTGGCTTCGCGCGGTATAACTGTCAATGTGGTTGCACCAGGCTTTATTGCCACTGATATGACAAAAGACTTGCCAGATGAGCAAAAACAAGGGCTGCTTTCTTCCATTCCCCTGAATCGGTTAGGATCTCCAGAGGATATTGCCGCGGCGGTCGCCTATTTGGCTTCGCCGGCAGGTGGGTATGTCACAGGGGAAACGTTGCACGTTAATGGCGGTATGTATATGGCTTAGCCGCTTTTTCAACTCCGAGTGGGTATTGTTCAGGTCTTGCGCGAGAAAATATCTGGGTGGCCGGATAGTTTTGCATACTGTTTGAGGGTGGGTTTTTGCAGAAAAGGTTTGTTTTTTAAGCAAACGAACAAAAGATGGGGTGTTTTTTTGTGTTTTGCGCGTGTCAAATACTGGTACTTGTGCAAAGATTCCAATACAATACGCACCAGTTTACGAACATCAAATAATATTATCTAGAGGAAGAAAAGACTATGAGTAACATCGTAGAACGAGTCAAAAAAATCGTCGTAGAACAACTAGGCGTTAAGGACGACGAGGTTGGACTTGAAGCATCATTCGTTGATGATTTAGGCGCAGACTCTTTAGATACTGTTGAGTTAGTCATGGCATTAGAAGAAGAATTTGATTGTGAAATTCCTGACGATGAAGCAGAAAAAATTACAACAGTACAACAAGCTGTTGATTACATTAACTCACACGCCAGCTAAATCTGCTTAACCAGGGTTATTAAGGCGTTAGAGAATTATTGGGAAGGCCGTTAACGATCAGTCGTTGACGGCCTTTTTCAATTTCTTGAGTTTATAATTTACTGAAATCCTGATACTTTTTACTTAGCAGTATCGTGCAGCTGCCGTTTTTGGTAAATTCTGCGAATCTAAAGACAGGCAAGTTCGGGCTTTTGCAGTCTCGGGCTTGATAAGAAAAAATCGAATATTTGTTGATCTTTGGGATAAGGTCAAAAAGCGACAATAAAGGGGTTGTACGTTGTCAAAGAGACGTGTTGTTATCACCGGGTTAGGTGCTGTATCGCCATTGGGTTTGTCTGTATCTGAAACGTGGGAAAATGCCTTGGCCGGAAAAAGCGGTATCCGACATATCGCACATTTAGGTGAGGATATTGCCGCCTATACCACGCGCTTTGGTGGCTCGGTTTGGGGGTTTGATGTCACAAACTGGTTGCCTAAAAAAGACGCAAAAAAAATGGATATCTTCATGCAATATGGTATGGCGGCGGGTATTGATGCGATAAAAGATTCCGGACTTGAAGTCACCGAGGAAAATGCAGAACGCATTGGTGTTGCCATTGGCGCAGGCATTGGCGGCGTGACCGGGATAGAAAAGGGCTATGCGGCTTATTTGAACGGTGGTCCAAAGAAAATATCGCCATTTTTTGTGCCGAGCAATATTATCAACATGATTTCCGGTAATCTTTCCGTGATGTACGGTTTGAAAGGCCCGAATTACGCAATTGTCACCGCTTGCACAACAGGCACGCACAGTATTGGCACCGCCGCCCGTATGATTGCCTATGATGACGCCGATGTGATGATCGCTGGTGGTGCAGAAATGGCAACCAGTTATTCAGGTTTGGGTGGTTTTGCGGCGGCAAGGGCATTGTCAAAACGCAATGATGACCCAGCGACTGCCAGTCGCCCCTGGGATGTGGATCGCGATGGCTTTGTCTTAAGTGATGGTGCCGGTGTTGTTGTGCTTGAAGAATACGAAACCGCAAAAGCCCGTGGCGCAAACATTTATGCTGAGGTGGTTGGCTTTGGCATGAGCGGTGACGCTTATCACATGACCCTACCTCCAGCCGGTGGTGAAGGTGCAAAACGTTGCATGGAAGTCGCCATGAAAGATGCACAGTTGAATATTGATGAAGTGCAATACATCAATGCGCATGGTACGTCGACCCCGGCGGGCGATGTGGCTGAATCTGATGCCATCAAAACCGTTTTTGGTGATTACGCCTATAAATTAGCAGTAAGCTCTACCAAGTCAATGACCGGGCATATGCTGGGTGCGGCCGGTGGCATTGAGGCTGTATTTACGGCATTATCCATTCGTGATCAGGTGATCCCGCCAACGATTAATATCTTTAACCAGGATCCTGCCTGCGATCTCGATTATGTGCCAGGTACTGCAAGAGACGCCCGTATTGAAGCTGCGGTATCTAACTCATTTGGTTTCGGTGGCACAAACGGTACGTTGATTTTTAAGAAAATCTGATTAGTGGATTGTGCAAGGGCTTGGCTTCAAGCCCTTATTATATCTGTTCACTGTATGTGAATACTGTCATGAATAGGCGAATTTTCAGCGCATGTCTGCACATTTTTCACTTAAAAAGCTAACACAGGTCGTCGATCTTTTAGCTGCCCACAAAGAAAACCCTTCAAGATACCCTTTCTTGCTTGAGAGTGTCGCCACAGGTGATAAAAATTGCGATTACTCCATTCTTTTTGCGTTTCCCCAGGCTCAAATCGCGTTAACTGAATTGAATACATTGCACTCAGAGGGCGTTGATCTTGACTCAAACCAATTTCTTGACAGTTTGAATCAGTGGTTTAGTTGCGACACAAAACAAGTGCCGGCCACTATTAAACAAAAATTGCCTTTTTATGGTGGCTGGTTTGTGTATTTGGGGTATGAATTGTCCCAGGAAATTGAGCCTGTTCTTCAGGCGCATACGAGTTCACATGCGGCCAGCGAAATAGATTTGCCACTGGCAATGGCGACACGAATTCCTGCGGCGATTATCGTGAATAAAAAACACAATGAAACCTGGATTGTGGCAGAGCCGGGTTTTGAGAATCTGCTTGAACAAATAACTCAGGATATACAATGCAAATCACCACAAGATTGGCAAGGCTTAAAACAACGCAATATTATTGAAGAAGCCCCGGCACGATACACGGATGCAGTGGAGAGAATTCAGCAATACATTGTTGATGGAGATGTGTTTCAAGTCAATATCTCTCGTCAGTGGCAGATTCAACTGGATCGGGATTATTCACCTGCGACGGTGTATGCGCAATTGCGTAAAAGTAACCCGGCACCATTTGCGGGATTAATGGTACTCGATGCTGCGGCAGTCATCAGTTCGTCGCCGGAGCGTCTGGTGAGTGTCAGAAACGGCCAAGTGGAAACGCGACCGATAGCCGGTACCAGGCCAAGAAGTCGTACCTTAAGCGGAGAAATCGACACAAATGCAGATGAAGCTTTACGCCAGGAGTTGATTAATCATCCGAAAGAACGTGCGGAACACGTTATGCTTATCGACTTGGAGCGAAATGACTTGGGCCGTATTTGCCGGCCCGGCAGCATCGAGGTTGATGAGCTTATGGGGCTGGAAACCTATGAGCATGTGCATCACATTGTATCCAATGTAAAAGGGCAAATAGCGGGCAACATTTTGCCCGGTGATGTTATAAAAGCGGTATTTCCCGGCGGTACCATTACCGGTTGTCCGAAAGTGCGTTGCATGGAGATTATTGCCGAACTAGAAGCGTCACCGCGGCAGGCGTACACCGGGTCAATGGGATATGTGAATATCGATGGTGATATGGATTTTAATATTTTAATTCGCACGATTATTCACGCGGCTAATCAATTGCATATCCGTGCCGGGGCAGGTATTGTGGCCTATTCTGATGCGGAAAAAGAACTACAGGAAACCCGGATAAAAGCCAGAGGTATGTTAAAAGTCATTGGCAGTGAGCAAAAGTGATGAGCGATATAGCCGGAAGGCCGCGTATATTGATAAACGGGAATTTCTCCGACGACAAGGGCGATCATACTCAGCGGCTTTCCGCGCTTGATCGTGGTTTTCAATACGGCGACGGGTTGTTTGAAACCTTGGCAGTTTCTGACGGCGTGGTTAATCACTGGTCATTGCATTGGGCCCGATTGTGCGAAGCTTGTGAACGCTTGTTTATACCAACGCCAAATGAAGTGCAAATTCGCTCGGAGATTGACAAAGTATTAGCGGGGGTCGGCAAGGAAATTGTAAAGATAATTATCAGCCGTGGCGAAGGCGTTCGTGGATATGCTTTTCGCCATGTTTCGCCGACACGGGTGGTGAGTGCGTACCCGTGGCCCGATTTGCCCAAGGCCAACGCAACACAGGGCATAGCATTATTTGAATGTCGAACACCTATTGCAAGGCAGCCTGCGTTGGCCGGCATAAAACATTTAAACCGGCTTGAAAACATTTTGGCACGGCATGAGTGGAATGATGCCCGGTTTGCCGAAGGTATTATGTTAGATATGGAAAAAAATGTGATCGAAGGTACCATGAGCAACGTCTTTCTTGTGAAAGATAATATCTTGCAAACACCGGATTTGTCACAGTGTGGCGTCGCAGGCATTACCCGACAGCGTATAATGCATGTGGCCAATGAAAAGGGGATAACATTGGAAGTGAAAGAGATAACGCTGTTGCAATTGGAGCGCGCAGACGAAGTGTTTGTATGTAATACCGTGATAGGTATCTGGCCAGTTAACAAAATTAATCAGATCCGGTTTGATGTTGAAGAAGAACAAAATCCTGTTACCAGGCTTATACAGCGCGCGATTGCATAATGGCCATTGTTTATAAACTGCTTGGTATTGTTGTATTGGTCGCCAGTTTGGTTGCGGGCTGGTTTTGGCAATCCTATACGCAATACCCCTATAACATCACGAATTTCCCCGGTGGTGATAAAACCTTTGTTATTAAACCCGGTGCTGCAATTTCAACGGTTGTTAACGACCTGATAGCCGAAGGCATTATCGATGATCGTTCACGTTTTATGTGGATGATTAATCACAATGAAAAATCACGTCAAATTCAAGCGGGTGAATACCTTATTTCTCCGGATATGACACCGAATGATATTTTGCAAAAATTTATCGATGGAAAAGTCAAACAGTATGCTTTCACCGTGGTAGAAGGTTGGACATTTAAACAAATGTTGGTGGCAATTTCAGGTAGTGACAAGCTCAAGCATACTCTTGCGGGTAAAACACCGAAAGAAATTATGAAAATTCTTGGCTATGAAAACGAGCATCCCGAGGGCCGTTTTTTGCCTGACACTTACCATTTTCCTGCGGGTATGAGTGATAAACGTTTTTTGCAGCGGGCCTATAAATCCATGCAGAAAGTGTTAAAAGAGAACTGGGAAAAACGCGTCAAGAATTTGCCATATAAAACTCCCTATGAGGCATTGATATTGGCGTCTATTGTGGAAAAAGAAACAGGTGTTGCACGTGAACGCGAGCAAATAGCGGGTGTGTTTGTTAGGCGTTTAAAAAAACGTATGCGATTACAAACCGACCCGACGGTTATTTATGGCATGGGTGATAAATACAAAGGAAACTTGCGCAAAAAAGATCTTTTAAGAGATACGCCATATAATACCTATCGGCGTCGAGGTTTGCCGCCAACACCGATTGCTTTGCCCGGTGTTGCTGCAATAAAAGCAGCGTTGAACCCTGCCGAGGGGGATGCTTTGTATTTTGTTGCCAAAGGAGATGGTAGTCATTATTTTTCTACAACGATTGAAGAACACAACAAGGCAGTAAGAAAATACCAGCTCCGGGACCGGAAAAAAGATTATCGAAGCGCCCCAATAAATCAATGACACAAATAATTGAGCAACGAATAAAGTAGAGAAAACCATGTTTATTACAATTGAAGGTGGTGAAGGTGGCGGTAAATCCACAAACTTGGCATATGTCGAGCGATATTTAAAGGCCCAGGGCAAAGATGTAGTTGTAACTCGCGAACCCGGTGGTACTGAGCTTGGTGAAAAGCTGCGGCAAATTTTACTCGACCCAGGTAATGAAGGCATGGATAAGCGGGCCGAGCTGTTGCTTATGTTTGCAGCCAGAGCGCATCATCTTTCGAAAGTCATTCAGCCCGCACTCGATGCTGGAAAAACCGTATTATGCGATCGTTTTACGGATGCGACCTATGCTTATCAAGGTGGTGGCCGCGGATTGCCCATGGAAGATATCGCTATTTTGGAAAACTGGGTACAGGGTGAGCTTCGCCCAGACTTAACCATCTTGCTGGATCTGGATATTGAAATTGGGCTTTTTCGTGCAAATGAGCGCAGCGATCAGGACCGTTTTGAACAAGAAGAAATGCGCTTTTTTGACAGAGTGAGAGAAACTTATTTGCAAATGGCAAAAGCAGAACCCAAGCGCTACCGTGTGATTGATGCCGGTGAGTCACTGGAAAATGTGCAAAAGCAATTGCATCAGGTATTAGAGGATGTCATACCATCTTAACGTGTTCGCTGTTTTTTTCTTTTTTGGGCGTTATGTTCAAGGGTAAGGGGTAAGTACACGAACATGCATTTTTATCCGTGGCAGGATCAATCGTCAGATATGTTGTTTGCACAAATGCGTGAGCAGAAATTACCTCATGCCATTTTATTAACCGGTGCAGCAGGCATTGGTAAATTACATTTCGCATTGGTTTTTGTGCAGCGCCTGTTTTGCAAGCAGGCAACCGGCTTGTCCCCTTGTGGGGAGTGCGAGGCTTGTCATTTGTTTAAGGCGGGGACTCATCCGGATTTAAAACGTATTGCACTGCTTGAGGGAAAGCAAAGCATTGCTGTTGACCAGATTCGTGACTTAGTTGCTTATGTGAGTTTAACGCCACATTCAGCGGCAAAAAAAGTAGCTGTGATTGAGCAGGCTGAATTGCTAAATGTAAATGCTGCTAACAGTTTGTTAAAAACCCTGGAAGAACCACCTGATTCATCCATGCTCATTCTGGTTACCCATCGTCCAGATCTGTTGCTGCCTACTATTCGCAGTCGTTGTCAAACCATGTTGTTTGCAACGCCTGATTCCGCGCAGGCAAGCCGCTGGTTATCGAATGAACTACAAACAGATGAGGTTGAGGTTTTACTGGCGTTGGCAGGTGGTGCACCGTTGAAGGCATTAGTTTACGCAAAAAATAATGTCTTGGAAAAGCGCACTCTTTTTTTTGCAGAGCTTAATCAATTGTCTTCGGGTAAGAAAACCCCCATTGAAGTGGCCAAAAACTGGTTTAAAAATGATCTTGATTTAACCGTGGATTGTTTAACGAGCTGGGTCTGCGATATGATTCGATTGAAAGCCATCAATTCGGAAAATGATAAAGCGATTGAATCTGATTTATTAAGCAATCCTGACTTAACAAAAGCTTTGACTGAAATGGCGAAATTGCCAAGCCTAAAAAACTTGCTGGACTTTTATCAGTCCTTGGGTAAAGTGAGTCAATTAAAAAAATCCAATATCAACTCACAGATGATACTGGAAAATTTGTTGATAGATTGGCAAAAGCTGTGTCGTTGACAGGTAATACGTCACACAATACGCAGTTACAGATAAAGCGATTTGAGCAGACTTGAAAACAGGTAAAGAACAAAATGAATAAACCCGTACCTCGCAGTGGCGGCATACATACAATTGTCTATGAAAATAAAGATGATTTGTATAAAGCTTATATGCCATTTGTTAAAAATGGTGGATTGTTTATCCCTACGGTTAAGCCTTTTAGTATTAATGATGAGCTTTTTATTGTCTTGCATCTTCCCGATTCAACGGAAAAAACGCCCGTGTCTTCAAAAGTTGTGTGGATCACACCAGTTGGTGCGCAAGGTAAAAAGATACCGGGCATTGGTGTGCAGTTTCGTGATGACGGCTCTGCCAGAACCCGAATTGAAACTGTTTTAGCTGGCTTGTTGAAGTCGAATAGTCCGACATTAACCATGTAGTTTTTTTTATTTAAGAGTTTTTTATGTTTATTGATTCACATTGTCATATTAATTGTTTAAAGGGTGCAGAAGATCAGAGTGCGGTTAGCGGCTATTTAAATGCAGCGTCAGATTGTCATGTCGATAAATTTCTCTGTGTTGCCATTGATTGGGAAAGCTATCCTGAAGTGCTGGAAATTGCAGAAACACATGAAAGTGTTTATGCCTCGGTCGGTGTACATCCAAATCATCATCAGGGGCATGAGCCCAGCGTAGATGATTTACTGGAAAAAGCAAAACACCCGAAAGTGATTGCCATTGGCGAAACAGGGTTGGATTATTTTCGTACCGAGGGTGATGTGGAATGGCAGCGAAGCCGTTTTCGTACCCATATTGCCGCCGCTAAACAATGTCAAAAGCCACTTATCATTCACACCCGGGATGCCAGAGAAGATACGATTCGTATTTTAAAGGAAGAAAACGCAGCCGAAGCGGGTGGGGTGATGCATTGCTTTACTGAAACATGGGATATGGCGCAAGCCGCAATGGAAATGAATTTTTATATTTCTTTCTCCGGCATTGTGACGTTTAAAACAGCGCTTGAATTGAAAGAGGTTGCGAAAAAAGTGCCGATGGATCGTATGCTGATTGAAACAGATTCACCTTATCTTGCGCCGGTTCCTCATCGTGGAAAGCAAAATGAACCCGCTTATGTTAAGTTAGTGGCAGAGTATATAGCGCAATTGCGCGGCATTAGCATTGAAGAAGTTGCAGCGCGAACCACTGATAATTTTTATCGTTTGTTTAAAAACTGAATTTTTTTATTGTATGGCAGACTAATACCACATTCTGCTTATTATTCACCAAATCATTTGATGACGATATTATGTTTGTTTACCCCAAAATTGACCCCGTTGCATTGGACCTAGGTTTTATTCAGATTCATTGGTATGGCCTGATGTACTTGATTGCTTTCGCTTCTGCTTGGTGGCTGGGAAAGTATCGCGCTTCTAAAGCTGAATCCGGGTGGAATGCGGAGCAAGTCAGCGACATGGTTTTTTATGGTGCCTTGGGTGTTGTGCTTGGTGGGCGTATTGGCTACATGCTTTTTTACAATTTTTCTACACTCGTTGATGACCCGCTTGCCCTTTTTCGTGTCTGGGAAGGCGGAATGTCTTTTCATGGTGGCTTGATCGGTGTCGCCATTGCCCTGTATTTATTCGGGCGTCGTCATAAAAAATCGTTTTTCGAAACCACGGACTTTGTCGCTCCTTTGGTCCCATTAGGTTATTTTGCCGGTCGTATCGGTAATTTTATTAATGGCGAATTATGGGGCAGGGTGACTGACGTGCCGTGGGCGATGGTCTTTCCTCATGTTGACATGCAGCCCAGACACCCATCGATGTTGTATCAGGGCTTACTTGAAGGCTTGGTTTTATTTATTATTCTCTGGATTTATACCAGTAAAAAACGTCCACGCATGGCAGCGACGGCAGTTATTGCCATTGGTTTTGGTGTTTTCCGTTTCTCCTTGGAGTTTTTGCGGCAGCCAGATGCACATTTAGGCTTTGTTGCGCTGGATTGGATGACGATGGGGCAAGTGTTGTCGATACCGTTGGTTTTATTTGGTGTGATACTGTGGGTGTTAGCTCATCGGAACGGTGTATCATTGGAAACGGCGAATGCGCCAGAACTAACTGGAAATGAATCAAACAAGAATGTCGTTAAGAAAAGCAAAGCGAAAAAAAAGAAACATAAAAAGAAGTAAGCTTTAAGCCTTTGTTGCTGACTTAATCAGACCGAGACTTTGCCTTTTATTAACGGATGAGGGTCATACCCTTCCAGTATAAAGTCATCAAATTGATACTCATAAATCGAGTTTGGCTTGCGCGCAAATTTTAATGTGGGTAATGGTTTTGGTTCTCGGGTAAGCTGCAATTTAACTTGATCCAGTAAATTATTATAAATGTGAACATCACCACCGGACCAAATGAGTTCCCCGGTTTTTAACCCGGTTTGTTGCGCAATCATCATGGTCAATAGCGCGTAGCTGGCGATATTAAATGGCACACCCAAAAAAACATCGCCACTGCGTTGTGTTAACATGCAGGAAAGTTTGCCATCGTTAACAATAAACTGCATAAATGCGTGGCATGGCGCAAGGCAGCCGTTACCTGCTTTTACATTTTCTTTAGGGCTAAGCGACGGATCGGGTAAATAAGCCGGGTTCCATGCGCTGACGACCATTCGTCGGCTGTCCGGCCTGTTTTTAATTTCGTCAATAAGACTGTCAATTTGATTGTATTCATTGCCATGTTCGTCTTTAAAGTGCAACCACTGAACGCCGTACATTGGGCCGATAGAGCCATTGTATTCCCATTCATCCCAAATTCTAACGCCATTTTCCTTTAAATAACTGATATCGTCAGTGCCTTTTAAAAACCATAAGAGCTCATGTGCAATACTTTTAAAATGGACTTTTTTGGTTGTGAGAAGCGGAAAAGTTGCCGAGATATCAAAACGCATCATCCTGCCAAAAACCGATATGGTGCCCGTACCCGTACGATCGGATTTAACGTTTCCGTTGTCTAAAATGTCTTGTAATAAGTCGAGATATTGCTTCACGAATGTTCCAGTTTTGTTAACGCATTTATTGAAAAAAAGCTATGCTTTCATAAACTGAGTGTATCATTAATCGGGTAAATCACATAAAATTGCACAACGACGCACAGCATCAAATAGAATAAAAAACACTCAAAATGACAATCTCAATCATTGCCGCAATGGGCAAAAACCGGGAAATCGGTTTTCAAAACAAACTCCTGTGGCATTTGCCCAATGACATGAAATTTTTTCGAGCAATGACCATGGGGAAGCCGATTTTGGTTGGTCGAAAAACGTTCGAATCCTTCGATGCTAAGCCATTACCCGGTCGTACAAACATTGTCATTACGCAAGATAAAAATTATCAATGTGAAGGTGTCGAAATTGTACACAGCATAAATGAAGCCCTGGCCAAAGGAAAAGCCGCTGCTAAACCTGATGATGAAATAATGGTTATTGGGGGGTCGAGTTTTTATGCGCAATTACTCCCATTGGCAAATCGTTTGTATTTAACCTACGTCGATGGTGAGTTTACCGCTGATAGCTGGTTTCCGAAATTTGATGAATCTGCTTGGCAGGTAACGAGTCGAGAGCCACATAAAGCAGATGAAAAAAATGCCTTTGATCACGAGTTTGTTATATTAAATCGACGTACGTCAGATTTATAAATAGCATATGTCGTACGAATATCGCCTAAAATTATTCGACAGGTTTGTAATTTAATGTATCACCTAAAGGGCTAAGCACGGCATTGCCTCCCCGGTTTAGTACATGGGTGTATATTTGTGTTGTGCGAATATCCTTATGGCCCAATTGCTCCTGAACTGTTCGAATGTCCATACCACGTTCCAACAAATGCGTGGCGAAACTGTGTCGTAGAGTGTGACAGCTTGCCGGCTTGGAAATGCCTGATTTTCGAACGGCTTTTTTTACCTGTTTTTGAAGAGAAGACTCATTAATATGGTGGCGCTTCATTTTATTGTCTCTTGGGTCAATTGCACGGCGATTTGCCGGAAAGAGATATTGCCAATGCCATTCGTGAGCAGCTGATTTGTATTTTCTCGCTAAGGCATGAGGTAAGTAGACTTCACCATAACCGTCACGTAAGTCTTTTTCATGTGTGTTTTTAACGGATTCTATATGGCGCTTTAGTGGAACAATTAACTCTTCTGCCAGCGTAACTACGCGATCTTTTTGGCCTTTACCATTAATGACGTGTACTGCGACATTGTCAAAATCTATGTGTTGAATTCTCAATCGCACGCATTCCATAAGCCGCAAGCCTGAGCCATACAATAAGCAGGCAGCTAGCCAGTATGAGCCGTCGAGATTGGAAATTATTCGTTGTACCTCTTGTTGAGTGAGTACGACCGGTAATTTTTGTGGCTTTTTTGCTCGTGAAAAGCCAGTAATGTCATCTAATTCTTGGTGTAGTACATGTTTGTACAAAAAAATAAGTGCATTAAGTGCGATATTTTGAGTAGCACCGGCAACATCACGTTGCATGGCAAGATAAGAGAGAAAGGTTTTTACGTGGTTACTGCCTAGCGTGGACGGGTGCCTGTATTTATTAAATCGAATGTAAAATTTGATCCAGTAAACATAGGTTTGTTCAGTTCGAATGCTGTAATGCTTTAATCGAACCGCCTCTTTCACCTGGTCAATTAGTCGTGGTTTTAGCTGCATATTACGTTTACTTTTCTTTTTTTGCTGTATATATTAACAGTATATTTGGTTGGCATCAATTCCGTTTTTCCTCTGTTTGTTTTCGGGAGAATATGGAAGTGTTTAGGGCTTAGGTTTGGTTGTTTTTGTGAGTATTTGGTGGGTAATGGCCGGTTTGGGCCCAATTTTTGGTCTAAATTGTTATTTTCGGTTGGTTGAGATAGTATCGAGTAAAGTTTTTGAGAAATTATAAGGAAGGTTTCCGTGTTTGGATTACGGATTTTTTCCTTCTACTTTAAGTTATGCGTTTAGGT
>Ga0256830_1000114_pt1 | contig 72210 bp, 51 predicted proteins | sample 128326metaG_FD_190537 | JGI IMG/M metagenome (GOLD analysis project Ga0256830, IMG submission 190537) | Hydrothermal vent microbial communities from Lau Basin, Pacific Ocean - 128-326 | ecosystem: Environmental > Aquatic > Marine > Hydrothermal vents | place: Pacific Ocean: Lau Basin | collected... | reverse complement strand
CGAGGCCGAGGGCGCGGGCGCGGTCGAGGGCGCGGGCGCGGGCGCGGTCGAGGTCGGGAGCGAGGTCGAGGGCGCGGGCGAGGGCGAGGTCGTGGGCGCGGGCGCGGTCGAGGTCGAGGTCGCGGGCGAGGTCGAGGTCGAGGTCGCGGGCGAGGGCGAGGGCGAGGTCGCGGGCGAGGGCGCGGGCGAGGGCGAGGGCGTGGGCGAGGGCGAGGTCGAGGGCGAGGTCGAGGGCGAGGTCGAGGTCGAGGGCGAGGGCGAGGTCGAGGTCGAGGTCGAGGTCGCGGGCGAGGGCGAGGGCGAGGGCGCGGGCGAGGGCGCGGTCGAGGGCGAGGGCGAGGGCGAGGGCGAGGGCGAGGGCGAGGTCAAGGAATGCTGCGGCGAGGATCGCCCGCGCCGGCGGGCGATCCTCGCTGCCCCCCGCCAAGAGGGCAGCCAGCCGCCCCTCCTCCAGGTGGGCCAGGGCCAGGCCGGCGTCCCGCCCCAGGAGGTCGTCCTCCCCTGCCACCTCGAAACGGGCCCAGAGCAACGCCAGCAGCCCCTCGCGCTCCTCCGGCCTCCCCCGCAGCAGGGGGAGCAGGTCGTCCGTCAGGGGGGAATCGCGGACGATGGCCGCCGCCTCCAGGTCGGCCCAAGGGGCCAGGTAGAGGGCGCGGACGACGGCCCGCCAGTGGGGGTGCGCCTCCACCCGCGCCCACAGCTCCGGCTCCCCCTCCACCGCCCGGCGGAAGGGGAGGAAGGCGGGGGAGAAGTGGTCCGGGTGGGCGTCGTAGACCTTCTGAAGGGCCACCAGGAGCGTCGCTGCCGGCTCCGGGTGCTCCCGCCAGGCCCGGGCCAGGGCCCGGGCCACCTCGCGGGTGCACCACTCGGATCGCACCACCAGTTCGGCGGCGGCCAGGCGGGTGAGGCGGGAACCCGCCCCTCCCTCCCCGGCCCTCCGGGAGCCCGCCCTCGGACGGTCGGAGCGGGGAGGGTGGGTCAACGCCGCACACAACGCCTCCCCCACGGGGTCGCGGCGGCCCAGGCGGCGGGGGAGGGCGGCGAAGGCCCGCTCCACCCGCTCGTGCAACACTTGGAAGCGGGCCTCGTCGTCCCGGCGGTAGGCCGCGATCAGCCCCTCGGCCACCCGGCGCACCAGGTCGGCGTCGGGCCGTTCCACCTCCCGCAGCGCGGCGGCGGCGAAGAGGAGGTTGTGGGGGAGCAGCCCGCCGGTGAGGTCGTCGGCCTCCAGCACCGCCTCGACCAGCCGGACCGCCTCTCGGCGGCCCAGTTCCTCGTCCGCCTCCACCGCCCCCACCGTCAGCAGCAGCACCTCCCGCCAGTTGGGGTCGCCCAACCGCTCGAAGAAGGGCTGCCAGCGCCCCGGCCCCTCCCGGCCCTTCGCCTCCTCCACCAGGTGGAGGGCGGCGAAGTACTCCTGGAACTGCCGGTGCAGGAAGCCGTAGACCCCCTCGCCCCGGGCGACGAAGAAGCCGCTCAGGTGGGCCGCCGCCGCCAGGAAATCCTCCACCAGCTCCCCCGCCAACGTCTCCCGCAGCCAGCGGCGGACGCTCGGCCCGTCGGCCAGGGCGGCGGGGTAGTCGGGGTTGGCGTGGAGGTGGAAGGCGACGCAGGCGGTGATCCGGGTCAGGAGCCGCTCCAGGGCCTTGGCCGGGTCCGGCCCACCCACCGCCTGGACCAGCCTCCCCCACCGGTCCTGCCGCTGCCCGAAGACGGCCCGCGTGGCCCGGCGGTAGAGTTCGGCCCGTCGGGCGGGCAGCCCCTCCTCGGGGTCCTCCCCGAAGACCTGGGCCAGGATGGTGAGGAGGAGGGGGTTGCGGGCCATCTGCTCCCGCACGTGGGGGTTGGGGTGCTTCAGGATCGCTTTCGCCAGGGCGTCGGCCTGCTCCGGCGCGCCGGTGGCCGCCGCCCAGTTGTGGCAGAAGCGGCGCACGGCGGTGTCGTCCATCGGCTGGATGACGAAGTGGGGCAGGTTCTCGTGGAGGGGGCGCAGGTGGTAGCCGACGATGCGGCTGGTGACGATGATCTGGTTCCCGTCCCCCGGCCCGTCCGGCGCGGGGAGGTAGCCGGGGTCCAGGGGGGAACGACCGCGGGCGTCCCGCACCCAATCTCGGATCAGGTCCTCGATCTCGGCGACGACGGCCTGTCGCTGGTCCGGGTTGGTCACCTCGTCCAGGCCGTCCAGGATGAGCGTCACCCGCCCGGCGACCAGGTAGTCCCGGAGCAGGGCGTGGACGGCCTCGGGGCGGCGGCCGGGCCGGAGCCTCCCCTGGAGGTGCCGCCCCAGGTAGTTGAGCAGCGGCAGGGGGGTATCCTCCCCCGGCCTGGGCCAGCGGGCGGCGGCGTAGTCGGCGATCCGCACCAGGATGGGCAGGCGGGCGGGGCCGAGGGGCTCCCGGCTCCCCGCCTCGGCGTCGGGGCGGACGTGGTCGCCGGGAACCTCCACCTCCTCCCGTCCCTCCTGGAGGGCGCGGGCCAGTTGGAGGGCCAGCCAGCGGGCCAGGGTGGTCTTGCCGCTGCCGGGGTCGCCCAGGAGGACCAGCCAGCGGTGGCGGCGGACCAGCTCGGCCAGGTGGTAGGTGCGCTCCCGCCCCTCCCCCATCGCCTGCAGCAGCTCTCCCCACCGGTCGGGATCGTAGAGCAGGTAGCGGGCGGCGTAAGGGTCGAGGAGGGCCAGGCGGTGGAGGACCTGCCCCTCAACCTGCCCCGGTCGGAACACCTCCCGCTCCCGGGCCAGCCGCTGCATCAACCGGTAACTGGCCTTCCGCTCGGCGGGGGAGGAGCGGTCGGCCCGGAGGGCGACGTAGATCCGCTCCAGGGGGAGGCTGGCCTGCCCCTCCTGGGCGTAGGGGAGTTGGACGGTGGCGCACTCGCGCACGACGGCCTGGAGGTAGGCGGTCAGGTCGGCCTCGGTGTAGGGCGGGGGTTGGCGGGAGGCCGCCAGGTCGGTCAGCAGGGCCAGGGCCCGCTCCAGGAGAGGGCGCAGGTCGGGGGGCAGCGCGGTGACGATCGCCCTGTCGCCCACCCCGATCCCGCTGACGGGGCCGAGGAAGATCAGGTTGTACTTGGCCGCGCCCAGTCGGGCCTCCAGGCGGGCCACCGTCGCGGCGATGGTCTCCAGCGTGCCGCGCTGCTCCCGCAGCAGCTCGTGGATCACCGCCACGCGCACCAGGCTGACCCGGTTGTGGAGGGGGCTCTCCGGCCTGGCCGCCGCCTCCCACAGGGCATCGGCCAGGCCCCGGGTGAGGGCGGTCAGGGCGGCGTCGAAGTCCACCGGCAGCGTCTCCCGGTCGAAGTCCATCTCGTCGAAGCGGGTGCGCAGCGCCTCCAGCGGCGGCTCCCGCCCCTCCAGCGCCAGGTCGAGGAGGGCGTCGGCCACCCCCTCGGCCCGGACGAACTCCCGGAAGAGGTCGCCCACCAGCCCGGCCCGGTCCTCCTCCAAATCGGCGGCGACCTCCTCCAGCATCGTCTGGAAGGCCCTCTCCCAGGCGCGGCCCAGGGCCTGGGTCTCGGCATCGCCGAAGGCGGCGTCGCGCAGCCGGCCGGCGCCGGCCTTGAGGAGGTCGGCGACCAGTTCAACGGCCAGGTTGGAGAGAAAGTCTGCCGGCAACGTCATCGTGCTGCTCCAACGGATAATGCGAAAAGCCGGATAAGCCCGCTTGGGAGCACCAACCTCCACATCCGCTCAATCCGCTCCCCCAATCCATTGACAGCCCTCCGTTCCTCCAATCCGCTCCTTCAATCCGTTCAATCCGCTCCCCGAATCCGTTGACAGCCAATCCGTTGACAGTTCATCCGCTCCGGCCACGGCGAGAGACACGAAGAGCACCAAGAGCGCAAAGGGCACAAAGCGTGCGAAAGGCCGGACAAGCCCGCTTGGGAGCACCAACCTCCACATCCGCTCAATCCGCTCCCCTAATCCGTTGACAGCCCTCCGTTCCTCCAATCCGCTCCTTCAATCCGTTCAATCCGCTCCCCCAATCCGTTGACAGTTCATCCGCTCCGGCCACGGCGAGAGACACGAGGAGCACCAAGAGCGCAAAGGGCACAAAGCGTGCGAAAGGCCGGACAAGCCCGCTTGGGAGCACCAACCCCCACATCCGCTCAATCCGCTCCCCCAATCCGTTGACAGCCCTCCGTTCCCCCAATCCGCTCCTTCAATCCGTTCAATCCGTTCCCCTAATCCGTTGACAGCCAATCCGTTGACAGCTCATCCGCTCCGGCCACGGCGAGAGACACGAGGAGCACCAAGAGCGCAAAGGGCACAAAGCGTGCGAAAGGCCGGACAAGCCCGCTTGGGAGCACCAACCTCCACATCCGCTCAATCCGCTCCCCCAATCCATTGACAGCCCTCCGTTCCTCCAATCCGCTCCTTCAATCCGTTCTATCCGCTCCCCTAATCCGTTGACAGCTCATCCGCTCCGGCCACGGCGAGAGACACGAAGAGCACCAAGAGCGCAAAGGGCACAAAGCGTGCGAAAGGCCGGACAAGCCCGCTTGGGAGCACCAACCCCCACATCCGCTCAATCCGCTCCCCTAATCCGTTGACAGCTCATCCGCTCCGGCCACGACGAGAAACACGAAGAACACCAAGAGCGCAAAGGGCACAAAGCGTGCGAAAGGCCGGATAAGCCTGCTTGGGAGCACCAACCTCCACATCCGCTCAATCCGCTCCCCTAATCCGTTGACAGCCCTCCGTTCCTCCAATCCGCTCCTTCAATCCGTTCAATCCGCTCCCCGAATCCGTTGACAGCTAATCCGTTGAGAACGATTGAGCGGATGGGAGACCGATGGGGTACCGGTCTGATGGCCGGCCTCCCGGTCCATTGTATCACACCTGGAACCGGGAGACAATCCCCCCCGTCCGTTTGTTGCCTTCCCCAACTTGTGCTACAATACCCCCATCTTTCCGGCCCAGTAACCGTTCACCCTCCCGCAGGTTAGGCGCGTTTCCGACGCGAAACCGCGCTTCAAATAGCCCATCGGGGCTGAAAGCGCCCTCCACCGGGGACCTGCGGGAGGGCCACCCTCCCGCAGGTTAGGCGCGTTTCCGACGCGAAACCGCGCTTCAAATAGCCCATCGGGGCTGAAAGCGCCCTCCACCGGGGACCTGCGGGAGGGTAGGCTGAATAGATACCCGGCCCATCACAGACGAGGAGAGACTATGCCCCGGATCGAAGTCAACTACGATCGCTGCATCGGATCGGCGGTCTGTCGCGCCACGGCGCTCAACACCTTTGACGTGGAGGATGACCAATGCGTCGTCCTGGACCCTGAAGGCGATCCCCTGGAGCGGATCCTCGAGGCGGCGGAGCGATGTCCCACCCAGGCGCTCACCGTCTACGACGACGCGGGGCGTCGCCTTTTCCCCCACCAAGACTGAGGAACCGGCACGCCCCGCCCTCGGCCCGGCCGCCGGTCAACACCCCCCAGCCCAGCGATGCCGAACCACCCCTCGCCGCCTTTCCAGGGACGTATCCTGATCACGGGGGCCACGGGGTTCCTGGGGCACAACCTCAGCCCCTACCTGGCCCGCCGGGGATACCGGCTGCGGGCCCTGGTCCGCCCCACCAGCGACTACGCCTTCCTGGAGAAGCTGGGCATCGAACTGGCCTGGGGGGACGTCCGCGATTGGAAGGCGGTCCAGGCCGCCGTCGAGGGATGCCAGGCCGTCATCCACGCCGCCGGCCTCTTCCGCTTCTGGGGGCCCTACCGGGCCTTCTTCGCCATCAACGTCCAGGGAACGGCCCACATGCTCGAGGCCGCCTACCAGGCCGGCGTCCGGCGCTTCATCCACATCTCCACCATCGCCGTCGTCGGCTGCCCCCAGCCGGGGACGGTGATCACCGAGGAGACGCCCTGCCACCCCCAGGACGCCTACCAGCACAGCAAGCTGGACGCCGAGGAGCTGGCCCTGCTCTACCACCAGGACGTGGGCCTGCCGGTCATTGTCCTGCGGCCGGGAGCCTTCTACGGCCCCTGGGGCCACTACGCCTTCAACCGGCTCTTCTTCGAGGACCCGCTGAAGGGGCTGGCCGTGCGCATCCACCACGGACGCCACCTCACCTTTCCCGTCTTCGTCCCCGACCTGGTGCGCGTCATCGAGACCACCCTGACCCAGGGACGTCCGGGGGAGGTCTACAACGTCGCCGGGAAGAGCCTCACCCATCGGGAGATCAACGGCATCATCAGCCGGCTGATGGGGCGGCGGGACTGGTACGTCAACGTCCCTGCCGGCCTGATGTTGACCCTGGCCCGTGCCTGGACCTGGCTCTCCCAGTACACGGGCCGGGAACCCTACTACCCCCTGAACCTGGCCCCCTACGTCTTCTGCGACTGGAACGTCAGCAGCGAGAAGGCCAAGCGGGAGCTGGGGTTCCGGCCCACCCCTTTCGAGGAGGGAGCCCGCCAGACGCTGGCCTGGTACGCCGAGCAGGGCTACGGTCCCCGGGGATTGGGTAGGATCGTGGATTGGTTGAGCCGACTCTGAATGCCCGGATATGGAGGAGAGCGATGCCCATTGACAAAAGAGTGTTGCGAGCAACCCGGATCATCCTAGTCCATCTCGTTCTCTATGGACTGCTCACCGCCCTCTACATCGCCACCGTGCTGCGCCTTCTCAGCGCCCCTCTCACCCGCCTTTACAGCGATCACCGCACCACTTACGCCTGGGTCGCCCTGGCCCTGATCGCCATCCAGGGAGCGACCCTGGAGATGCTGACCACCTTCCTGCTCAAACGACTCCGGCTCTTCCGCCTGGAGTAACCCTGCTTCTGGAGAGAGGTTGATGTACTTCCCTATATCGGACATCACCATTTCACCGTTGTTGCTGACCGGCATCGGCTTCTTGGTCGGTGCCTTGGGAGGCTTCTTTGGCGTGGGCGGTGGGTTCCTGGCCGGTCCGTTGATGCTCCTGCTGAACATTCCGGGCCACTTTGTCGTCGGCACGGACCTGGCCCACATGACCGGCAACGCGCTGGTCGCCACCCGCCGCCACCAGAGCCTCGGCCACGTGGACCTGAAGCTGGGCATCCTGATGGTAGCCGGCACGATGGTCGGCGTCGAGGGAGGAGCCTGGGTCATCGAGTACCTGAAACGCCAGGCCCCGGGCACGCTGGAGCTGGTGCTCAGCATCATCTACCTGGTCCTGCTCCTCTCCATCGGCACCCTCGTCTTCCTGGAAGGATTCCGGGCCACCCGTCTCCAGGTCCACCAACGTATGGACGCCGGCGACATGCTGACCCTCACCGCCCTCTCCCGACGCACCCAACGGCTGCACCTCCCTCCGATGGTCAGCCTGCCCGCCTCGGGGATCTCTTCCATCTCCCTGTGGGCCGTGCTGGCCGTGGGGTTGGTCACCGGCTTCCTGGCCGGGCTCCTGGGGGTGGGCGGCGGGTTCATCCGTGTCCCCGCCCTCATCTACCTTCTGGGCGTCCCCACCCACGTCGCCGTGGGCACCGACCTCTTCGAGATCGTCTTCTCCGCCGGTTACGGCACCCTCACCCACGCCCTGAAGGGGAACGTGGACATCCTGATGGCGCTGGTGATGCAGGTCGGGGCGGCGGTCGGAGCCTACCTGGGAGCCCTCGCCACCCGTTACATCAGCGGTCCTCGTCTGCGCATCGCCTTCGCCTTCCTGCCCTTTATCGGCGCAGCGTTGTTGCTGGTGCGCCTCTTCCACGGGGGATTTGTCAAATGAAGTTCCTCCTCTGCACCGATGGCTCCAACCAGGCGATGGCGGCCGTGCGGCTGGGAGGCCGCCTGGCTGCCCATATGGGGGCCTCTGTCGCCCTCTTGTGCATCGAGCGGCCAGGCCGACCCCGCTCCCGCCAGGCCACGATCGAGGCCCAGGCCAGGGAACTGCTACAAAGGCAAGGGATCACCCCGGAGCTCCACACCTATCCGGGGAGCCTGCCCGATGCCCTCCGCCGGCAACTCCAGCAGGAGACCTACGCCCTGGTCGTCGTAGGCTACCGGGAGCGCCGCTTCCTGGAGAAGGTCCTCTTCGGCTCCGTCGCCGTGCGCATCGCCCACCTGGTCCCCGTCCCGGTCCTCATCGTCCGAGAACCCCGGGAGGCACTGCGCCGAATCCTCATCGGCATCTCCGGGCGCGGCTTCCAAGAAGAGGAAGTCCGGTGGGGTGGGGAGATCGCCCGCGCCTTCGGCGGCCAGGTCACGCTGCTCCACGTCCTCCCTCCCCCACCCTTGATGTACACCGGCCTCCCCCAGGTGAGCGAGTCGCTGGCCGACTTCCTGGAGAGCGACACAGAAGAGGCCCGGGCCCTGCGGGAAGGGGCGGCCCTCCTCACAGCGATGGGCCTCCCCGTCGAGCTGCAGCTCGCCTACGGACTGCCGGAGCGGGAGGTGTTGCGAGTCGCCTACGAACAGGATGAGGACCTGCTGGTGGTGGGATCGGCTTGGGCCGTCTCCCCCTGGCAACGCCTCGCCCTGCCTAACGTCACCGAGCAGGTGCTGCTCCACACCCGCCGTCCGGTGCTGGTCGTGCGTCCCGAACAGGCGCCAGACTCCTAGCGAAGGAGGTGGGAAGCGATGAAGGTCGTGACCGTCGAGGAGATGCGTGCCATCGAACGGGCCTCGGACGCCCAAGGGCACACCTATGCAAAGATGATGGAAGAGGCCGGCCTGGGCGTGGCCGAGGCGATCCGCCAACGGTGGGAGGTGGCCGGCCAGACCCTGCTGGTGCTGGTGGGGCCGGGCAACAATGGCGGCGATGGGCTGGTGGCCGCCCGCCACCTGGCCGACGCCGGCGCCGACGTGCGCTGCTACCTGACCCGCCCCCGCCCCGCCGACGACGCCAACCTCCAGGCCGTCCGGGAGCGGCAGGTCCCCACCGTGCTGGCCGGCGAGGATGAAGGGGGAAAGGTGCTCCGCCGGTGGGTGCGGGAGGCCGGGATCATCGTGGACGCCCTCCTGGGCACCGGCGCCCGCCCCCCGCTGCGGGGCACCATCGCCGGGGTGGTCGAGGTGGTGCGCCAGGAACTCGACGCCCGACGCCGGACCGCCCGTGCCCGACGGCTCACCGCCCTCGCCCATCCCGCCCCCCTCCCGGCAGGCCCTGCCATCGTCGCCGTGGACGGCCCCAGCGGGATGGACTACGACACGGGCGAGATGGACCCCAACGCCCTGCCCGCCCACCTCACCGTCACCTTCGCCTACCCCAAGCGGGGCCACTTCCTGTTTCCGGCCGCCGGAGCGCTGGGCGAGTTGGTCGTGGCCGACATCGGCACCGACCCGGCCCTGGCCGAGGGGGTCGGCTTGGAGGTGGCCACCGGGCCGATGATCGCCGACCTGCTCCCTCCCCGTCCCGCCGGCGCCCACAAGGGGAGCTTTGGGCGGGCCCTCATCGTGGCCGGATCGGTCAACTACGTGGGCGCGGCCTGTCTGGCCGGCGGGGCCGCGACGCGGGTGGGGGCCGGCCTGGTGACTATGGCCCTGCCCCAGCCCATCCAGCCGGCCGTCGCCGCCCACCTCACCGAGACCACTTACATCCTACTGCCCCACGACCTGGGCGTCATCAGCCCCGAGGCGATCCCCGTCCTGGCCGACTGGATCGGCAACTACCGGGCGCTGCTGGTCGGCTCCGGCCTCACCCACGAGGAGCCGACCGTCACCTTCGTCCGACGGCTGCTGGGGGTGGAGCCGGCTCCCAAACGGGGCTCCATCGGCTTCCGGGCCGGCGAGAAGGCCGAGAAGGGCGGGTCCGCCGGTCCCCCCTTCCCCCTGCCCCCCCTGGTCATTGACGCCGACGGGCTGAACGCCCTGGTGGATGTGGAGGGCTGGTGGGAGCGGCTGCCCCGCCCCGCCATCCTGACGCCCCACCCGGGGGAGATGGCCCGGCTGATGGGGGTGAAGACGGCCGAGGTCCAGGCGGACCGGCTGGGCGTCGCAGCCCGGATGGCCGAGACGTGGGGGGTCGTCCTGGTCCTCAAGGGAGCCCACACCGTCATCGCCGATCCCAACGGTCGCCTCGCGCTCCTCCCCTTCGCCAATCCGGCGCTGGCCACGGCGGGCACGGGCGACGTGCTGGCGGGGGCTATCGTCGGCCTCCTGGCCCAAGGACTGGAACCCTTCGCGGCGGCCCTGGCGGGGGCCTACCTGCACGGGTTGGCCGGGGAGCTGGTCCGACAAGAGATCGGGCCGGCCGGGGGGGTGGCCGGCGACCTGCTGCCCCGCCTGCCCCAGGCCCTGGCGACGCTGCGGGAGGCGTAGGGCAGATAAGGAAATTAAGATGAGCACTATTTGACAAATGGGGCAGCCTATGCTACAATGTGTGGTGTAACCCGGTGAAATGCGTAACGGTTCACCCTCCCGCAGGTTAGGCGCGTTTCCGACGCGAAACCGTGCTTCCAATAGCCCATCGGGGCTGAAAGCGCCCTCCACCGGTGACCTGCGGGAGGGTAGGCTGAACTGAAATGCAGAGCTACAGAGGGTGAGAAGTGATGCAGGCAACCCGCCAGCGGATCCTGGAGATCTTGAAGGAGCGAGGTGAGGCGACGGTCGAGGAACTGAGCCAGGCCCTAGGGCTGACTTCCGTCACGGTGCGCCACCACCTGGAGATCCTGCAGGGCCGGGGGCTGGTGGAAGCGCCGACGGTGCGGCGACGGCGGGCCCCGGGACGTCCCCAGTACGTCTACACCTTGACCGAAGCGGCCTCAGAGCACTTCCCCAAGGACTACCAGCGCCTGGCTTCCCTGATGATCGCCCAGATCCGGGACCACCTGAGCAGCGAGGAACTACACGCCCTGATGGAGGGGATGGCCGACGGCATCGCTGCCGATGCTCCCGCCCCTTCCCCCGACGCTCCCCTGAGCGAACGGCTCAAGGCCGTCGCCGAGTTCCTCACAGACAGGGGCTACATCGCCCACTGGGAGGAAGGGGACAACGGGAGCTACTACCTCTACACCCACAACTGCCCCTACCATCGGGTTGCCCGCGAGCACCCGGAGGTCTGCGCGATGGACGAAGCCCTCCTCACCCGACTCTTGGGCATCTCTCCCACCCAACTGACCTGGGTGGTACGGGGGGACGACCGTTGCACCTACCGGATCACGCCTTCAGCCTCCCCTCTCTCCTGAACTCCCCCGGCATCCTCTCGTCGTGATCCCGGTTCCAATGCCTTGGAGCAGCCCCACACCTTCAGGAGGAGAACGGTGAACCTCAAGACGACCCTCATCTACCCCGGCATCGCCGGGCGTGGGTTCAACTCCCTGAAACAGGGGATGGACGCCGGTTGGATCTCCCACGGCCTGGCCTCCCTCAGCGCGGCGGCCAAGGCCGAAGGGTTCGAGATAGACCTGATTGACCTACGAGCCCTCCAGAGCTGGGACCACTTCCGGGATGTGCTGGCCGAGCGCCGGCCGGACGTCGTCGGCCTGACGATGATGAGCGTGGACTACAACCCCGTCCGCATCGCCTGCCAAATCGTCAAGGAGTACCGCCCTGACATCATCACCATCGTGGGAGGCCCCCACGTCACCCTGGCCCTGGAAGACTCAATGCGCATCCCCCACGTGGACTACCTGGTGACCCACGAGGCGGAGATCACCTTCCCGGAGATGCTTAAGGCCATCGAGATGGGCCGTCCCCCCGACCGGAGGATCATCCGGGGGAAGACGCCCGACCTGGATGCCATCCCCTTTGCCGACCGAGACCTCTTCCTGGAAGAGTGGCGCAAGTTCGGCTACGACCTGGATTCGCCGGAGGTCCCCTTCGTCAAGGAACTCCCACCCCCCTTCGTGACCATCATCGCCGGCCGAGGCTGCAACTACAACTGCTCCTTCTGCAAGCCCGGCGAGGATTACATCTTCGGCAAGCGCACCCGCCGCCGCTCCGTCGAGAACGTCATCGAGGAACTGAAGATGCTGCGCGACCGCTACCACTTCGCCAGCTTCATGTTCCACGATGACTGCCTGACCGAGGACCGGGACTGGGTCATCGAGTTCACCCGCCGCTACCAGGAGGAAGGGTTCACCCAGCCCTTCTTCTGCCAGAGCCGGGCCGACATCATCGTCCGCCACGAGGATATGGTGGACCGGATGGTGGAGGCGGGGCTAAAGGGCTACTTCATCGGCTTCGAGAGCGGCAACCAGCGCATCCTCAACCTATTGCGCAAGGGGACGACGGTGGAGCAGAACCTGGAGGCAGCCCGCATCTGCAAGGAGAAGGGGATCACCATCTGGGCCAACTACATGCTGGGGATCCCCACGGAGACGAAAGAAGAGGTTATGGACACGGTGCGGATGATGAAGGAGATTGACCCCGACTACTACAGCCCCGCCTTCTACACCCCGCACCCGGGCACAGACCTCTACGACTACGTGGTGGAGCACGATTTGAGCCGCATCACCGACTACGACAGCTATCGGCGCAACCCCACGGAGCCGAAGATCAAGGGGCAGGATTACGAGTTCCTCAAGTGGGCGCTCCAGGAGAGCCAGCGACGGAAGCCGATCAACGCCCTCAAGCGGTGGGTACGGGCCCAGCGGGAGCGGTTCACCTGGGAGCGGATAATGCGCAAGCTGGGGCTAAATCGGGATGGCATCCACCGGGGTGGTCCGCCGGCGACGCCGCGTCCGCCCCGGCGGGAACCGGCCCACCAGGCCGGCTGAGGGATTGAGAGGCGAAGAGCGATGGACATGGCCGCACCGAAGGACCGGCACCCGATGCCGGTCCTTTTCCTGCGGTGATTACCCACAAGTGAGCGAGAGAGTGGTCCGTAGCAGGCCGTCCACGAATTTCTCACAAATGCACGAATGAGGCGGTCCTTAATTCATGTTTCGTGCCCCATTCGTGGACGGTTAGTCTCCCTATCTCCAAAGATATGGGTAATCACCGGGTTTTCCTTACTTGTCGTGGACGATTAACCGGTGTACAATACCATAAGTAGCTGGTAACTGTTCACCCTCCCGCAGGCTAGGCGCGTTTCCGACGCGAAACTGTGCTTCAAATAGCCCATCGGGGCTGAAAGCGCCCTCGACCGGTGACCTGCGGGAGGGTACGAGAGCTGAAACGTTCCGCATGCGTTTGGTCACGCTCCCAATCCGAAGCAGGACCAAAGGCGGATGGAACCAGGGTGATGATTCGACCTTTCGACTGGCGTGATCTGGACCTGGTCCGACGACTACGGGATCACGGTCACGTGCTGGATTACGAGCGAGCCTTGCTGGAGGGGGTCTCCCCTCTCCGCCAGGCGCTGATCGGCTACCTGACGCTGGGTAGCTGGGGGATGCAGACCCTGGTCCTGCCTCGGCGGGCCTTCGCCCAGCTCACCCATCAGCCTGGCGCCAGCCGGGCCCATCTCTGCTACCTGAGCGTCAGCACCCAGGAGGACTGGCTGCCCCTCCTAGAGGGGATCGTGGCCTACCTGGGACGGCGCGGAGCCCACCGACTGGTGGTGGAAGCCCCGGAGGGCGGAGAAGTCATAGAGCACCTGCAACGGGCCGGCTTTGCCCTCTACACCTACCAGCAAATCTACCGCCTGGACCGTCCCTCTGTCGGTCTCCAGGCCAGGAGGCTGCCCGGCCTGCGTCCCTACCGGGCTGCCGACCGATGGGCCGTGCGCAGCTTCTACATCAACTTGGTCCCCCCCCTCGTCCGCCAGGCCGAGGGAACGTGGAACGGCCTTCAGCCCGACCGCTGGCACGACGCCCTGGTGCTGGAGCAAGGACAGGAGATCATCGCCCACCTGGCCGTGCGCCGGGGCCGGTTGGGCCACGCCCTCTACCTGATGCTCCACCCCCAGGCCGATCGCTACGTGGACCTCCTGCTGGCCCATGGGCTAGCTGCGCTGCGCAACGCACCGGACCGGCCCATCTACTGTCGGGTGCGCCGCTATCAGGGGGGGCTGGATGGAGCCCTGCGCCAGGCCGGCTTCGAGCCGCTGCTGACCACTGCCGTCCTGGTCCGGCACACCGTCGCCCGGATTGTCGAGCCCGCCTGGGCCCACACCCTGGGGCTGGAGACGCCCACCGAGATGAGCACGCCCTCGGTCTCCATCCATTGAACGGCCATTGAACGGACGACCGGACCAGAGCGGTTGTTATGCCGATCGAGGAGGACCGACGAGAAGAGCCGGTTCCCAGACTAACCAAGAACCACGCAGAGGAGGGTAGAAGAAAAATCAGATGGAAGAACAAGCGGAAGAGAGGCACGAGATCTCCACTGCAGTCCCAACCACCCAGTACCACATCACCGATGACCTGGACCTGCTCCTGGCCGTCCTGCCCCCTCACGTCAGGATCGCCGTGGAGCAGATCGGACGAGGGGACGACCTGCTGGAGGTGGTGCTGGACCTGGGCCGACTGCCCGAGGCCCGTTACACCGACGGCGAGGTCGTCCTGAGCCATCAGGAGGTGACCCAGGAGGACATCCAGTACGTCGTCTCCCGCATCAGCGAGTTCGACGCGGATAACCGGGCCGGCATCGAGCGCACCCTGCACCGCATCTCGGCCATCCGTAACCGGCGGGGGCGGATCGTGGGGCTCACCTGCCGGGTGGGGCGGGCCGTTTACGGCACCATTGACATCATCCAGGACATCATCGAATCGGGCAAGAACATCCTGCTGCTGGGGCGACCCGGCGTGGGCAAGACCACCATGCTGCGCGAGGCGGCCCGGGTGCTGGCAGAGAAAAAACGGGTCATCATCGTGGATACCTCCAATGAGATCGGCGGCGATGGCGACATCCCCCATCCCGCTGTGGGACGAGCCCGACGGATGCAGGTGGCAATGCCCAGCCTGCAGCACGAGGTGATGATCGAGGCGGTGGAAAACCACAACCCCGAGGTGATCATCATTGACGAGATCGGTCGGGAGTCGGAAGCCCTGGCCGCCCGGACCATCGCCGAGCGAGGTGTCCAGCTCATCGCCACCGCCCACGGGAACACCCTGGACAACCTGCTGCTGAACCCCACCCTATCGGACCTGGTGGGCGGGATCGAGAGCGTCACCCTCTCCGACGAGGAGGCCCGCCGACGCGGGACCCAGAAGACGGTGTTGGAGCGCCGAGCTCCCCCCACCTTCGATGTGCTCATCGAAATCCAGGACCGACAGCGGCTGATCGTCCACCACGACGTAGCTGCCGCCGTGGACGCAATGCTGCGAGGCTGGCCGCTGACGCCGGAGGCCCGTTACCGGGACGAACTGGGCCAGATCCACATTGAGCGAGCCGCCCCCCCTGAGGATGGACGCGGAGCAGCAGCGCGCGGCCGGGGTGGTGTGGGGACCCGGAGGCCAGAACCCTACACCTCCGAGGGTGAGCTGATGGAACCCCGCCCCCTTCCCACCCTCCGCGTCTATCCCTACGGCATTGCTCGTAACCGCCTGCTCCAGGCCGTGAAACGGCTGCGGCTGCCCGTCATCGTCGTCGAAGACCTGGACGAGGCGGACGTGCTGATCACCTCCAAGAACTACTACCGGCGGCGGCCCAAGGTCATCGTCCAGGCGGACGAACGAAAGATCCCCATCTACGTCCTGCGCTCCAACACCGTCTCCCAGATGGAAATGGTGCTGGCCAGCATCTTCGACCTCTCGGCCGAGGAGACGGACACTCTGGCCATCGCTATGCGGGAGACCCAGGAGGCGATCAAGAAGGTGCTGGCAGGGGCCAAATCGGTGGACCTGAGCCCCCAGAACGCCTACATCCGACGACGCCAGCACGAAATGGCCCGCGCCGCCAACCTCATCTCCCACAGCTATGGGAAAGAACCCTACCGCCACGTGCGGATCTACCGAGAGTGAGCGGTGGAGGTATGAAACGTAAGACGCAAAGCGTGAACTCTGTCTGAAGGAGGAAGTATGAAAGGGGACCAGAAACTCATCGAAACGCTGAACGCCCTCTTGGCCGACGAACTGACCGCCATCAACCAGTACATCGTACACTCGGAGATGTGCGCCAACTGGGGGTACGAACGGCTCCATCAGGCGATTGAGAAGCGGGCCGTCCAGGAGATGAAGCACGCGGAAAAGCTGATCGAACGCATCCTCTTCCTGGAAGGAACGCCCATCGTCACCCGGCTGAACGAGGTCACCATCGGCCCCGACGTCGAAGCCCAGTACAGGCACGATCTGGCGGCCGAAGAGGGTGCCGTGAGAGCGTACAACGAAGGCATCCGGCTGGCCACCGAGGTCGGCGACAACGGGACCCGGGAGCTTCTCGAATCCATCCTCCAGGACGAGGAAGCCCACGTGGACTGGCTTGAGGCCCAACTCGACCAGATCGAGCAGATGGGTCTCCAGAACTACCTGGCCGTGCAGGCCAGCTAGCCCCAGCACCAGCGATGGAATGGGCCTTTTCATCACCTTCGAAGGCCCCGAGGGGAGTGGGAAGACGACGCAGATCCAACGGCTGGCCGACCGGCTACGCCAGGCCGGCCAGCCCGTCCTCACCACCCGTGAACCTGGCGGTACCGCCATCGGCGACCAGATTCGGGCCGTGCTCCACGACCTCCGCAACCGGGCGATGGACCCCCGAACCGAGGTCCTGCTCTACGCCGCCTCCCGAGCCCAACTGGTCGCCGAGGTCATCCGCCCGGCCCTGGCACGAGGCACCATCGTCCTCTGCGACCGCTACACCGACAGCACCCTCGCCTACCAGGGATACGGTCGCGGGCTGGATCTGGAGACGCTACGGAGGATGATGGACTTCGCCACCGGCGGGTTAAAACCTCACCTGACGCTTTACCTGGACCTGCCGGTCGAGAAGGGACTGGCACGCAAACGGGAGGCCCTCCAACGGGGCGAAGGGGAGTGGAACCGGTTAGACCAAGAGGAGGTAGCCTTTCACCAACGGGTGCGGGCAGGGTACCTCGCCCTGGCAGCAGCAGAACCGGGACGATGGCGAGTGCTGGATGCCGATCGCCCCATCGAGGCGGTGCAGACCGACATCTGGAAGGCCGTCGTGCCCTTGTTAGAGCGGGAGACGGCGTAGGAGGCCCTTCCAGGGCCGATAGGAGGTCCTTCCAAGGCCGACAGGTCGGGCTTGAAAAGCCCTCCTACGGGAAGCTCGTAGGAGGCCCTTCCAGGGCCGACGGGTCAGGCTTGAAAAGCCCTCCGACGGGAAGGCTCGTAGGAGGCCCTTCCAGGGCCGACAGGTCGGGCTTGAAAAGCCCTCCTACGGGAAGGCTCGTAGGAGGCCCTTCCAGGGCCGACAGGTCGGGCTTGAAAAGCCCTCCTACGGGAGAGGGGTTCGCTCAATCGAACTCGCTCCCACCGACGAAGTCCTCGCCTCCATCGGCCCAGTCGGCCAGTTCCGGCATGGACTTCTCGATCTCCTCAGGGCTCTCGCCCGCCTCCAGCCGGCCCACGATCTCGTCGAACTCCGGCCCCAGGTCCTCCCCCAGTTCCTGGCTCATCCGGCGCATCCAGCGCCCCAGGCTGCGGGGGTCGTTCTCATCCAGGTCGGCCAGCATCGCTTCATCGGCCAGATCGTCCAGCCGGCTCTCTTCCGAGCGCATCAGGCGCACCCGAGAGACCATGCGGACCAGGCGATCGCTCCCACAGCGGCGACAGCTCACCGGCTTCACATCGTGTCGGCTGCGCCAGAAAACGGAGAGCTTGCGACCACAGTCAAGACAGCGATACTCGTAGATGGGCATCGTTCTCCTCCTGACCATTGAACCCTCCCGCAGGTTCTCCGAGGTCTCATCGAGCACCGGGGAGGCCGGCCCACGGCCTCAGAGGCCCGCGAGAGGGTCAGAAGCGAGGTTTTCTCTAGATTATACCCGAAGCAAGGCACTGGAGCAACCAAAGGGAACCCGTCTGTGGAGACTGAGGACCTCTACCACTTCCCCACCTATCCGCTGCTCATCGTCATCTCCGGCCCCTCGGGCGCCGGCAAGGACCGGCTCATCGCCCGGATGAAGGAGCTAGGCTATCCCTTCCACTTCGTCGTCACGGCCACCACCCGTCCCCAACGCGAGGGGGAAGTCCACGGTCGCGATTATTTCTTCGTCTCCACCGACGAATTCGCCCAGATGATCGAGGAGGATCAGCTCCTGGAGTACGCCGTCGTATATGGAGATTACAAAGGCATCCCCAAAGAGCAGGTGCGCCAGGCCCTGGCCAGCGGCAAGGACGTGATCCTCCGCATAGACGTCCAGGGAGCCGCCACCATCCGTCGCCTCATCCCCGAGGCGGTCCTCATCTTCGTCACGGCCCCTTCGGAAGAAGAACTGATCGCCCGCCTCCAAGCCCGCAAGACGGAGCCTCCTGACCAACTCAAGCTCCGCATCGCCACCTCCCGTCAGGAGATGCGGCGGCTGCCCGAGTTCGACTACGTGGTCGTCAACCGAACGGGGGAATTGGACAAAGCCGTAGATCAGATTCTGGCTATCATCACGGCGGAACACTGTCGGGTGAAACCACGGATCGTCCGGTTGTAGGCCGGTTGGAACGTAGGAGGTGTTGCAATGAGTGTCGTGAAGACCGCCGTCCGAGACCCCAGACCGTCCCCTATCGCAGGGACCTGGTATACCGGTTCACCGAAGCAACTTCGTGACTCCGTCGCCAGCTACATCCGGGAGGCCCAGGTGGAGGTCGTCCCCGGACGGGTGATTGGACTGGTCGCTCCCCATGCCGGCCACATCTACTCCGGTCCCGTCGCCGGCTACGCCTATCGCCAGGTCGAAGGCAACACCTACGACGTGGTCGCCCTCATCGGGCCAGACCATCGGGGGCTGGGCTTCGCCCCCTTCTTCACCACCGCCCACGATGGCTATCAGACGCCGCTGGGAGAGGTGCCGGTGGCAACAGAGCTGTTGGAGGAATTAGACCACCGGGTGGGGCTGCGGCGGGTGCGGCAGGACCAGGAGCACTCCCTGGAGATCCAGCTCCCCTTCCTCCAGGTCGCCCTGGATGGAGAGTTCCGCCTGCTCCCGGTGATGATGCGCGATCAGTCGGAGGCCGCCTGCCGTGAGCTGGGAGCAGCCTTGGCCGACCTGCTGCAGGGCAGGAGAGCCCTCTTGATCGCCAGCTCCGACCTCTCCCACTACTACGACGCCAACACCGCCCGCCGGTTGGACACCGTCGTCACCGATCGCATCGCCGCCTTCGACCCTGTGGGGCTGCTGGAGGTGCTGGAGACGGGCAAAGGACAGGCCTGTGGGGGCGGGCCGATGGCCACCGTCATGTTCGCCGCCCAGGCCCTGGGGGCCAACGAAGCCCGTCTGCTCCACTACGCCACCTCCGGTGACGTCACCGGTGACTACTACGCCGTCGTAGGCTATGCTGCCGCCGTCTTCTACACGACGCAACACGCAACGCGCAACACGTAACACGCATCGGGGTAGCACCCCCCAACTTATCTGTAACTTATCCAATGGAAGGCTCTCTGCTACTTAAAATTCTGGGCATCGCTTTTCTCATCGGCCTCAACGCCTTCTTCGTCACCGTCGAGTTCGCCGTCGTCGCCATCCGACGGACGCGCATCGAGCAACTCGCCGAGGAAAGGAACGGGGCTGTCGCCATCGTCCGCCACTGGGTGGAATCCCAGGAAGCCAAAGACCGGCTGATCGCCGCGGCGCAGGTGGGCGTCACCATCGTCAGCCTGGCCCTGGGTGACCTGGGGGAGAACACCGCCGCCGAACTGCTGGAACCATGGCTCCACGAAGCGGCCCAACAGACCGCCGGCTTCCTGAGCATCGTCCTCGCCGCCCTGCCCGTCATCCTCTCCCTCACCATCGTCACCGGCCTCCACGTCGTCCTGGGGGAACAGGTCCCCAAAGTCGCCAGCCTCCGGTTCCCCGAACAGGCGGCCATCCTGGCGGCCCGGCCGATGTACCTCTTCACCCTTCTCTTCCACCCCTTCGTCTGGGTCCTGGACCGGTTATCCAGCGCCATCCTGCGCGCCCTGGGCATGCAGCCCATGGGCGGCCACTCCGCCATCTACACCGTAGAAGAGCTCAAGCTGATCGTCGAGGAGAGCGAGGAGAGCGGCGTCATCGAACCCGAGGAGCGGGAGATGCTCCACGCCGTCTTCGACCTGGGCAACATGGTCGCCCGCCAGGTGATGATCCCTCGCACCGAGATGGTCTGCATCTCGGCCGATGCCACCCTCGATGAAGTGGTCGAACTGGCCGCCGAGACCCTCCTGACCAAGTTCCCCGTCTACGAAGGGGACCTGGACCACATCATCGGCATCCTGCACACCAAGGACCTGGTGCGGGTAATCCACAAAGGAGGAGCAAACACCTCCCTCCGAGACCTGGCCCGCGAAGCCCTCTTCCTGCCCGAGACGATCCGGGTGGACGACCTGCTGGCCGAATTCCGCCGTGCCCGTCAGCACATCGCCATCCTGCTGGACGAGTACGGAGGCACCGCCGGCCTGGTGACGCTGGAAGACCTGGTCGAGGAGATCTTGGGGGACATCCAGGACGCCTTCGACCGCCAAGAACCGGAGATCCAACCCCTCTCCGATGGAAGCTACCAGGTGGATGGGCTGGCCCTCATCGAAGAGGTCAACGACGCCCTGGGCCTGAACCTCTCCGACCCCCACTACGACACCATCGCCGGCTTCGTCATGGGCCAACTGGGGCGCATCCCCCAACTCCACGACGAAGTGGAGGTCTACGACAACGGTCGTCACGTCTGGTTCCGGGTGGAAGAGATGGACGGCAAACGCATCGCCCGCCTGCGCATCCAAGTTCGGGACCACGCCTAGATGAACCAGCGGACCCTCTGCTTTCCCGTGCGCGGCAACCCGGCCCGCGAGGTCCTCCTGGGACTCAAGAAGGCCGGCTTCGGGGCCGGAAAATACGCCGGCTTCGGCGGCAAAGTGGAGGCCGGCGAGACCATCACCACCGCCGCCCTCCGAGAGCTATGGGAGGAAGCCGGCCTCGAGGCCCAAGAAGCTGCCCTCCGACCCGTGGCCCACCTGACCTTCCTCTTCCCCGCCCGGCCCACCTGGAGCCAGGAAGTCCACGTCTTCCTGGTCACCGCCTGGGAAGGAACTCCCCGGGAGAGCCCGGAGATGAGGCCGGCCTGGTTCCCGGTGGATCGGCTCCCCCTGGCCCAGATGTGGCAGGATGGGGCCTACTGGCTGCCACGCATCCTTGCCGGGGAACGGGTGCGGGCTACCTTCACCTTCGGGGAGGATAACGAGACCGTCGTCCATGCGAGCCTGGAAACCACCCCGCCGTCCGCCCCCTCGATCGCCGCATCGAGCCGCAGAGATCCAGGACTCAGGACGAAGGACCGAGGACCAAGGACTCGCTGACCACGATGTACGCCGAAGTGGCCGTCCTCGTCCCCCTACGGTCGGCTGGCCCCCAGGAGACCACCCAGCCGACCTTTCATTACGCCATCCCGCCGGACCTGGAGGGCCGGCTCCGGCCTGGCCACCTGGTCACGGTGCCCTTTGGCCCCCGCCGCCAGTACGGCATCGTCGTCGGTCTGAGCGAGACCAGCCCCGTTCCCGCCGAAGAGCTCCGCCCCCTGGAGGCGCTGGTGGATCCGGAGCCCGTGGTGACGGCGGAGCAGGTCCGGTTGGCCCGCTGGATGGCCGACTACTACTTGGCCCCGCTCGCCACCTGCTTCCAGACCATGCTCCCCCCCGGCGTCGTGGGCAGCGCCGAGACCCTCGTCACCCTGCTCCCCGGCGTTCCACTGCCCGAAACCCTCACCCCGGCCCAGCGGGAGATCATCACCCTGCTCCAGCGCCGGGGCCCCCTGCGCAGCGGCCAACTGGACCGGGTGATGCGGCGGGAGCGGTGGCGGCGCGCCGTGGACCGGCTGGCCGCTCAGGGTATCGTGAGCAAGCGCCCCATCCTGACCCCGCCCCGTGCCCGCCCCCAGGCCGTCCGCACCGTCCACCTGGCCGCCACCGACGCCGAAATCGCCGCCGCCCGCCCCCAGTTGGGACGCTCCAGCCGACAGGCGGACCTGCTGGACTGGCTGGCCACCTCCCCCGACCCTCTCCCCCGGCTGGAGCGGGTCCGGGAAGCCGTCGGTTGCTCCCTCGCCCCCATCCAGGCCCTGGCCCGCCGGGGGTGGATCGCCCTGATACCGGCCCAGACGCTGGTCGAGTCCACCCTCTCCCGCGAGGCGATCGAGGAGGTTCTGACCGACACCCTGAGCCGAGCGCCGGCCCAGGCCGCCGTCCTGCAGACGCTTCGGGACGCTGCCGCCCCCCTGCCCGCCGGTCAGTTCCCCTCCGCTCCGCTGCGAGCCCTCATCCGGCGGGGCTACGTGCGCCGCATCGAGACGCCGGCCCTCGTCCAGCTCCTCCTCTCCCCCGACGAGGCCCGACGCCGGGCCGACGAACTGCGCGGCGGCGACGTCTACCGGCGCATCCTGGACCTCCTGCGCCGCGAGCCGGAACCGGTGGACGTGAGCTGGGTCTACGCCCAGGCCCGCTGTCGGCCCCACCACCTGAAGCGGCTGGCCGACCTGGGGCTGGTCGCCTTCGGCTCCGCCGAGGTCTGGCGAGATCCCCTGGCCGAGATCGAGGTCGTGCCCGAGTCGCCCCCACCCCTGACCCCGGACCAGCGGGCCGTCTGGGAGGCCATCGCCCCCTCCCTCACCTCCGAGGAGCCGGTCACCTGGCTCCTCCACGGCGTCACCGGGTCGGGCAAGACGGAGATCTACCTGCGGGCGGTGGCGGCGACGCTGGAGCAGGGCCGGGGGGCCATCGTGCTGGTGCCGGAGATCAGCCTCACCCCGCAGACGGTGCGCCGCTTCGTCGCCCGCTTTCCCGGTCGGGTGGCGCTGCTCCACAGCCGGCTCTCCGAAGGCGAGCGCTACGACACTTGGCGGCGGATCCGAGCCGGTGAACTGCCCATCGTCGTCGGCCCCCGCTCCGCCCTCTTCGCCCCCCTACCCCGGCCGGGCCTCATCGTCCTGGACGAGGAGCACGACACCTCCTACAAGCAGGATCGCCCCCCCTACTACCACGCCCGCACCGTCGCCCTGGCCCGAGCCCGGCTGACCGGCGCGGTGGTGATCCTGGGCAGCGCGACACCCAGCCTGGAGAGCTACCACCGGGCCCGCCAGGGCGACTTCCGCCTACTGACGCTGCCCCAGCGCATCCGAGGCTACCGGCGTCGGATCGAGGCCCAGCGCCGGCGGTTCGGCCTGACGGTGATCCGCTACCGGCAGGAGACGGCCCAGGCCGTCGTCCTCCCCCTGCCCCAGGTCCAGGTGGTGGACATGCGCCAGGAGCTGCGGGCCGGCCACCGCCACATCTTCAGCCGGGCCCTCCAACGGGCGATGGCGGAGACGCTGGAGCGCGGCGAGCAGGTGATCCTCTTCCTGAACCGGCGGGGGGCGGCAACCCACGTCTTCTGCCGGGACTGCGGCCACGTGATGACCTGCCCCCGCTGCGACATCCCACTGACCCAGCATCACCATCCGGTCGAAGGCGGTGAGGGGTTGCCCGCCTCGCACCTCGTCTGCCACTACTGCGACCACCGGGAGCCGGCCCCGGCCCGTTGCCCGGCCTGTGGCAGCACCCGCATCCGCTACTTCGGCCTGGGGACCCAGGGGGTGGAGGAGGCGGTGCGCACCCTCTTCCCCCAGGCCCGGCTGCTGCGCTGGGATCGGGACACCACAGGCTGGCGGGGAGCCCACGACCTCTTCCTGCGCCGCTTCGTCGAGGGACAGGCCGACGTGCTGGTGGGGACCCAGATGATCGCCAAGGGGCTCGACCTGCCCCTGGTGACCCTGGTGGGGATCGTCTCGGCCGACACCGCGCTCCACCTGCCCGACTTCCGGGCGGCCGAGCGGACCTTCCAATTGCTGGTTCAGGTGGCAGGACGGGCCGGCCGGGGGCTGCGGGGCGGGCGGGTGATCCTTCAGACCTACCACCCGGAGCACTACGCCATCCGGGCGGCCGCGGCCCACGACTACAGCGCCTTCGCCCGGCGGGAGCTGGCCTTTCGGGAGGAGATGGGCTATCCCCCCTACGGCCGCCTGGCCCGTCTCCTCTACCGCCACACCCAGGCCCGCAAGGCCCGTCAGGAAGCCGAGGCGCTGGCCGAGGCCATCCGCGAACGACTGCGCGAAGAAGGAAGGCCGGCCACCGACCTGATTGGGCCGGCGCCGGCCTTCTTCGCCCGCCTCCGGGGAGCCTACCGCTGGCACCTCCTGCTGCGCCACCCCGACCCCGCCGCCCTGCTGCGCCAAGTCCCCATCCCCCCCGGCTGGCGGGTAGACGTGGACCCGGTGGATCTGCTCTAACCCAACTGTCCCACCCCTCGCGGAGAGGCCAACCGGTGGTCGGATTCCCAGCTTTTGGTATAATGAGCCTGCGCCCGAACAGTTGGGGGAGGTTGGCCGTGACCGCTTCGCCGTTCCCTGGAATGGACCCCTATCTGGAAAATCCGGCCTTGTGGCCCGGACTGCACGCCCTCCTGATCTCCAGCGTGGCGATGGCCTTGGGACCCCAGGTGGCCCCTCGCTACTACGTGGCCGTGGAGCAACGCACTTACATCGTAGCGGCTGAACCACCCACCTTCATCGGCCGACCGGACATCGCAGTCATCGGCCTCCCACCGGCACCATCCCAACTTCCCACCGGCGCCGCCGCCGCAGCCGCCCCGGAACGCCCGGTCACCATCGAGCTCCCACTGCCCGACCCGGTTCGCGAACGCTATTTGGAAATCCGCGACGTGGTCACCCACGAGGTGATCACGGTCCTTGAAATCCTCTCGCCGACCAATAAGCAACCCGGCCCAGGGCGTCGGCAGTACGAGCGGAAACGCCGTCAGGTGCTCCACACCCCTACCAACCTGGTCGAGATAGACCCCTTGCGGGCCTGGGACCCTATGCCTATGGGCACCATCCCCGCCAGCCACTACCGGATCCTCGTCAGCCGGGGGTGGGAACGGCCTCAAGCCCATCTCTACCCATTCAACCTGAACGAACCCATCCCGGAGGTTCCCATCCCCCTGCGTCCTGACGACGAGGAACCCACCCTGGCGCTGGGGGAACTGCTCACCCAGGTCTACGAGCGGATGCGCTACGATCTGCGGATAGACTACACCCAGGAGCCCGTTCCGCCCCTGGACCCGGCCCTCGCTGCCTGGTCCCACGAGCTCCTGTGCCAAGCAGGTCTGCGCCAACCTCCTCCCCAGGCCGAACGCCAACCTAATCCCCGCGGAGGGTGAGACGACTTTGCCCCGGTTTCCCTGGCCTGAATCCTCTCTCTTGATCCGAGCCCGCACCCTTCTGCTGCAAGAAGGCGTTCCCATCTTCCTGGTCGGCGGCGCGGTGCGGGACGCCCTGCTGGGCCGTCCTACCCACGACTATGACTTCGCCGTGGATGGACCGGCGATGGACCTGGCCCGGAAGATGGCCAACGCCCTGGGCGGTGCCTACGTTCCTCTGGACGAGGAGCGGGATACCGCCCGTGCCGTGGTACGCGACGAGGCCGGTCAGCGCCTCTACCTGGACTTCGCCCGCCTGCGCGGCCCTGACATCCAGGCCGACCTGACCGGACGGGACTTCACCATCAACGCCATCGCCGTGGATCTGCGCACCGGTCAAGTCCTGGACCCCCTCGACGGTCAGGCCGACCTGTCCAAGAAGCTGGTGCGGGCCACCACGCCTCACGCCTTCCGGGAAGATCCGGTCCGACTGCTGCGGGCCGTGCGCATGGTCGCCGACCTGGGCTTCGAGTTGGAGCCGTCAACGGCCCGCCAGGCCCGGCAGGACGCCCCCCTCCTGGCCCAATCCTCCGCCGAACGGGTCCGGGACGAGCTGGCCCGCATTCTGGACGCCCCCGGCAGCCCCCACCACCTGGCGTTGATGGACCGGTTGGGAACGCTCTCCATCGTCCTGCCCGAAATCGCCCTGCTCCGGGGAGAGCCCCAGACGCCCCCTCACCACTGGGACGTCTGGGAACACACCCTCTACACACTGGGAGCCCTGGAGCGTCTGCTGCAACAGCTAGGGATGGCTGAGACCCTCCCTCGGCCCGAGACCGTTCCGCCCGTTCCGGAGGGAACCTGGCAGGAGATCGAGGAGAGGCTGATCCCGCTGGCCCCTTACCTGCAGACCCACCTGGCCCAGGAAACCGGGGGTGAGGAGCGCACCCGGCTGCTGCTCTTGAAGCTGGGCACCCTCTTCCACGACGTGGGGAAGCCGGCCACCCATTCGATGGACGATCAGGGGCGGATCCACTTCTACGGCCACGATGCCATCGGCGCGGAGATGGCCGCCGGACGGCTCCAGCTCCTCCGGTTCAACCGGCGGGAGGTCCAGGAAGTGGAGCGGATGGTTGCCCACCACATGCGGCCCGCCTATCTGGCCCGTAGCGGTCGCCCCAGCCGGCGAGCCGTTTACCGCTACTTCCGAGCCTTGGGACCGGCCGGCGTGGAGGTCGCCCTCCTCGCCCTGGCCGACCACCTGGCCATCTGGGGGCCGGACCTGATCCCGGAGCGATGGACCCGGCTGCTGGAGGTCGTCGAACAACTGCTCGCCCGCTGGTTCCAGGACCACGACCAGGTCCACCCTCCCCCCCTCATTAGCGGCCACGACCTGATTGAAACGCTGGGAGTACCCCCTGGCCCCCGAGTAGGACGGATCCTGGAGGCTGTGCGCGAGGCCCAGGCCGCCGGCGAAGTGCACAACCGGGAGGAAGCCCTAGCCCTGGCCGCTCAACTGGCCCATCGGGGCTGAAAGCGCCCTCGACCGGTAACCTGCGGGAGGGTGGGATGAATAGATACGTTACCCCAATCTGGACGGACTCTCGCGCACCTTGGACCAAGGGGAACAACGAAACGGAGAGAAGGCTAACTCCCCACCGCCTGGACCGCGTAGTCATCGGGGAACTCGGGCATATCGAGGCACTCTACGGTAAAAGGGACTTCACCGGCCTGCAGATCGCTCGTCGCAACCGTGTAAAAATCCCCGTAGCCGATCACCAGGTCCTCAGCATTGTAGAAGGTCACCACCACCTGCAGGTAATCGCTCAACGCCGGGCCGTCGTTGCGGACCGTCCCCTCTACCCGGCAGCTCCCATCCGCGCCCACCAATGAAGCATCGGTAACCACCAGGTCCTCCCGAAGCGGGAAATCGCTGGGCTCTGCTTCGGCCACACAGAGCTCATACTGGTCCAGCAGTTGGTCTGCAGGAGCCGGCAGTGCGTCCAGAGGACCCATAACCATCTGAAAGGGACCCTTCCAGCCCGGGGGCAGGACTTCCATTGGGAAGAAGGAGATGGTCACGTCCTCTAAAATGGGATCGCCGCCCACCTCACAGAGGTAGATCGAGATGACCTCCTGCGACTCGCCGGTCCCGTTGAGGAGTTCCCCCCACAAGTACAGTGTAAACACGTCCTCCTCCTCTACCTGCAGGAATAGCCCGGAGAAAGTCCAGCCGGCTGGCACAACGGTAGGGGTAGGCATAGGCGTGGGGGTTGGTGTGTGCCCTTGCCTCGGCGTTGGGGTCGGCGTGGGCGTGCTAGAAGGGGTAGCCGATGGCATAACGGTCCCAGGGGCCGGTGTTAAGGTAGGCGTTGCCGTAGGTCCCGGTGTCGGGGTTGGCGGCGTTGAGGTGGGCGTTGCCGTCGGTCCCGGCGTCGGGGTTGGCGTCGAAGTCGGCCTGGGGGAAGGGGAAGGCGAGGGTGGGGGACCCGACGTTGGCGAAGAAGCTGGCGTCGGTCTGGGGGTAGATGTCGCCATAGGTGTCGGGGAAGCTTCTCCTGCCCACCGCGTTGACAGCGGCGTTGGTGTAGCCGTCAGATCTTGGGAGGGAGTCGGCCTAAAGGAGGCCCCCTCCTCGGGCGTGGCCGTCGGTCCTCCTGGGCTTTCCCCTATCCCCGCCCCTCCCCCCGAGGAGGGAGACGGCGAGGGGAGAGGGCTGAGCGGCGACTGCAAGGCCGACAGTTCCGACGATGGCGTCGGGGAGTTCCCTCGGGCCGGGAGCGTGGGCCGGGGCACAATGGTGATCCGAGGCACCGGCGTGCGCAGGGGAGCCGGTGTGGCTGTGGCCGTGACCTCCCCCATTTCCGCCCCCCCCGCCCCAACCGGGGCCGAACTGCGACAGCCAGCGGTGATCAACAGGAGTCCCAGGAGTCCCCATACCTTGAGAACAGAGCCAAGCCTGCCCCACCGGACCATAGCACCCTCCTGCGTCTCGATTCGATGACGGGGATATGATAGCATGGATTCATTAAAAACGGGTTAGAAAACGGCTCCAGAGGCCCCCCTTAACTTTTTTCTAACCCACCGCTGACACCTCTCTCACCGGAGCAAGCTAAAATAGCTCGTAGGAAGTTCGAGGGACCAGCCTCTGTTGAGATGGGTAAACTTCAGGGCTAGCTTCAAGCGAGGTACCGGTATGATCACACAACGTCACAGACCTATAGCCATCCTTTCCCTTCTGAGCTGGCTGCTTCTTTCCCTTCTCCTCCTCTCCCCCACCCTGGTGCAGGCCACGAGCCCATCGGCCACCTCCCCAGAAGCCCTCCCCCAGACTGGACCGGAACGGACGTGCGTGCTCATTCAGCGGGGCACCTTCGGCACGGTGGCCGACGCCAGCATCTGGGAAGGGCTCCCCCAGCGCAACCTGGGCTCCGCCCGCCACCTGCACACAGGCAAGGTGAACGTCTACCGCAAGTGGGCCCTTCTCTGGTTCGACCTAGACGACATCCTCCCGGAAGGAGCCATCCTGGACTCGGCAACCTTTGGCATCTACCACTTCGAGGGAGCCCGACAGGCCACCGTCTCCATCCACGCCGCTACGACCGCCTGGGAGGAGTCCACCGTCACCTGGGAAAGCTTCGCCGAGAGCCTGGACCCCGAGGTCGCCGGCAGCTTCTCCGTAGAGACGAAGGGTTGGCACACCAGTGACCTGACCGCCCTGGTCCAAGAGTGGCTGGACGGTCAGCGCCCCAACTACGGCATCGTGCTGGAGGTCCCTGACGCCGGCTTCGCCGAGTACGAAAAGTACTACAGCAGCGAATACGAAGTCACCAGCCAGCGCCCCTGGCTGGAGGTCTGCTACATCATCGCTCCCCCGGCGCTGACTATGACCAAGAGCGGTCCCGATGCCGCCCACGAAGGAGACGAGGTCACCTACACCTTCGAAATCACCAACACCGGCCTGGTCCCCCTGGACGTCACGGTCTCGGACCCGCTGCTGGGCGGTGAGGTGGCCAACTGCGCCTACTCAGGGCTGCTCCCCGGCGACACCTACACTTGCCAAGCCAGCTACACTGTGCCCGCAGGAGCAGATCCCCCCCTCGTCAACGAAGCCGCCGCAGTAGGCACAGACCCTTACGGACGTCAGGCCAGCGCTTCCGCCTCCCACAGCCTCGACATCCTCCATCCAGCCATCGCCCTGGAGAAAGAGGGACCCGCCCAGACGGGCATCGGTGAGACCATCGTCTATACCTTCACCGTGACCAACACGGGCGACACTCCCCTCTACGACCTCTCCGTCTACGATGCTCTCATCGCCGCCACGGTGCCGGACTGCGACCGAGACACCCTGGCCCCTGCCGACTCCTACACCTGCCAGATGTCCTACACCGTCCAGGAGTCGGACGAGGACCCGCTGGTGAACCAGGCCACCGCCTCAGGCCGCGACCGCCTGGGCCAGACGGTGACCGACGACGCCGAAACCAGCACCGCTATTCTGGCCTACGAGCTCATCCTGAGCAAGGTCTCCTGGACCGATACCCCCCTCTACCCCGGTGGCATCATCACCTACGAGGTTGTCGCTGCCAACACCGGGGGACGCCCCCAGACGGGTGTCGTCATCGTGGACCTGGTGCCGACGAACACCACCTACATCAGCGGCACCGTCTGGACCAATGCCGACCTCTTGCTCTTCAGCTATGACAGCGGGACGGTACTAATCACCGCGATGATGTCGGAGACGGTCCTGGCCCCCGATGAGGACCTGATCCTCCGCTTCCAGGTCCAGGTGGCTGAGGACTTCCAGCCGGCGGGCGGTGGTCCGGTGGTGAACACCGCCTGGGCCAAGAGCAACGAACTCCCCGATTTCATCGAAGTCTCCGTCACCGACTACGTGAGCGCCGTCCCCGACACCGACGACGATGGCATCCCCGACTCTCTGGAAGGGAGAGGTGATGCCGACGGTGATGGCACCCCCAACTACCTAGACCGGGACGCCGATAACGACACCATCCCCGACGCCGTCGAAGGGGCTGACGACGCCGACGGCGACGGCACCCCCAACTTCCTCGACCTCGACTCCGATGGCGACACCATCCCCGACGCCGTCGAGGGAGCCGATGACGCCGACGGCGACGGCACCCCCAACTTCCTCGACCTCGACTCCGATGGCGATACCATCCCTGACGCCGTCGAGGGAGCCGACGACGCCGACGGCGACGGCACCCCCAACTTCCTCGACCTCGACTCCGATGGCGATACCATCCCTGACGCCGTCGAAGGGGCTGACGACGCCGACGGCGACGGCACCCCCAACTTCCTCGACCTCGACTCCGATGGCGATACCATCCCTGACGCCGTCGAGGGAGCCGATGACGCCGACGGCGACGGCACCCCCAACTTCCTCGACCTCGACTCCGACGGCGATGGCATCCCTGACGCCGTCGAGGGAGCCGACGACGCCGATGGCGACGGCACCCCCAACTTCCTCGACCTCGACTCCGACGGCGATGGCATCCCCGACGCCGATGAGGGTGCAGGCGACGCTGATCACGACGGCGTCCCCAACTTCCTCGACCTCGACTCCGACGGCGATGGCATCCCCGACGCCGTCGAGGCGACGGGCGACGCCGACAACGACGGCATCCCTGATCCCGATGCCGACGGCGATGGCATCCCCAACTATCTGGACCTGGACTCCGATGGCGACGGCATCCTGGATCAAGACGAGGGAACCGGGGACAGCGACCACGACGGCATCCCCAACTACCTGGACCCGGACAGCGGGGCCGCCAGTACCGCCTACCGCGTTTTCCTGCCCCTGGTTTCCCGATAGGACACTGTTCCTCGAACCCAATGTGGAACGCAGGAGCCCGGCTCTCTCGCCAGAGCCGGGCTCCTCCTTTGAGCGGAACCACCCTCCAATACGTCCTGAAGCTCAGCCCCCCTCACCGGGGATCCCCCTCGTCCACCACCCGCCAGATCCGGGCCCCCAGGGAGCGCAGTTTCTCGTCCACCCGCTCGTACCCCCGGTCAATCTGGCGAATGTTCCGAATCTCACTGGTCCCTCGGGCTGCCAGCGCAGCGATGATCAGAGCCATCCCGGCTCGGATGTCCGGACTCTCCATCCGATCCCCATGGAGCCACGAAGGCCCCTGGACCAGACAGCGATGGGGATCGCAGAGCACGATCCGCGCCCCCATGTAGACCAGCTTGTCCACGAAGAAGAGCCGGTTCTCGTACATCCACTCGTGGAAGAGGACCGTCCCGGCAGCCTGGGTGGCTACAACCAGCGCGATGCTCATCAGATCGCTGGGGAAAGCTGGCCAGGGCATATCCTTGATCTCGGGAATCGCATCCCCGACATCGGGCACCACCGTCAGGGATTGCCCCCGAGGCACAAAGACGTCCTTCCCCCGGTCCTCCCAGCGCACGCCCAGCTTGCCGAAGACCAGACGGATCATCCCCAGGTGGTGAGGATCCGCATTCCTGATGGTGATCTCCCCATCGGTCACAGCCGCCGCTGCGATGAAACTGGCCACTTCCAGATAATCGGCTCCGATGGTGTACTCCCCTCCCCGCAGCCGCTCAACCCCCTGGATGGTCAGCACGTTGGAACCGATCCCCTCGATCTGAGCCCCCAGGCCGTTCAGGAAGTGACACAGGTCCTGCACGTGGGGCTCCGAGGCCGCGTTGCGGATGACGGTCGTTCCCTGAGCCGTGACGGCGGCCATGATCGCGTTCTCCGTCGCCGTGACGCTGGCCTCGTCTAACAGGATCTCGGTGCCCCGCAATCGGTCGGCACGGAAGCGAAATCCCCGGTTGATCTCCACCTGAGCACCCAGGGCCCGCAGGGCCAGCACGTGGGTGTCTACACGGCGTCGGCCAATGACATCCCCGCCCGGTGGGGCCATCTCCAGGAACCCCATCCGGGCCAACATTGGGCCTGCTAACACTATGGAGGCACGAATGCGGTTGACCAGCTCTGAATCGGCCCGGGTCTTGACCACCTCCCGGGCGTGGACGCGCAGACTCCCCTTACCCAGGTCTTCGATCTCCACGCCCAGGTCGGTCAGGATCGCCCGCATCGTGCGGACGTCCGCGATGTCCGGGATGTTGTGCAGGACCACCGGCTCATCCGTCAGCAGGCAAGCCGGCAGAAGCTTCAAAGCCGCGTTCTTGTTCCCGCTGGCGGCCACGACGCCGCGTAGAGGATACCCCCCTTCGATGACGAATTTCTCCATAAGGTTATCCTCCCTCAGCCCGGGTCTCTGAAGCTCCAGCTTCCTGCTGGGCCACCCAGGCGATCAGTTCATCCATCGCCCCCGGGCACCTCTCCATCTCCTGGCGAATCGGCCCCCAGTAAGGGCGCAAGGTGTAAATGTAGTGACCGGGCTCCACCTCCTCGGTGTGCACGGCTGCCAACCCCGCGCGCACCAGGCGTTGGATGGCCATGTCCAGGACCTCTTCCTCCTCGCCGCCCCGCCGGGGATCGAAACGGGACCAATTAGAGCCGAACTGGATGGACCGCTGGTAGAGCCAAGCCAGGCAGACGACGAGCTCCAGGTGATCCAGCTCCAAGTTGACCTGGGTCAGCATCTGCTCCAATTCGGCGACCTCGGCCTCAATGGCCGCCAGGGCGGCTTGGCGGCGGGACAGCTCCCGCTCCAACAGGTTGGTGCCCAACCATCGGTCCGCCAAAGCCAATCCCCAAAACCAGAGACGGGTCCAGAAATTCATCGCAGTACCTTGAGCATAACAGGGTCCCCCGGCCGAAGGGCCAGGGCTCGGGCTGCGCTCCCCTCCCGAACAGCGATCTCCAGGTAGCCGCTGCTGCCTACCAGCGCCAGCGCCTCACCAGGCATCCCCTCGCTGTAGGTGCGGTGAATGCCGGCCAACCGTCGCCCTCCTACTTCCACAACCACCCGCTGGGCGTGGAAGGTCAGGCTTGGAACCGACGCACCAACGACCCTCTCCCCCCCTAGGGCCAATCCCGTCGCCGCCTCACCACCCAGAGCCAGAAGGTGTCCTTGCCATCGCAAAGGACCGATGCTGGTGATCCCATTGCCAAAGCGGTCAATGTGGACCACCTCACCGAGGATCTGTCCCTCCGCCTGGACCTCCAGACGCGGCGGGGGAAGACGCACGGGATCGGCAACCGGAGGACCAAACTTGGAGAGAGGAACCCCTAAAACGATGTGGGCTGCCACCGGTGCAAAGATGTCCCGACCGTGAAAGGTCGCCGAGACGGGGTGGTGGTGGTAGACCGGCTCCGTGAGGGCTACACAGGCGGAAGCCGGGAGAAAGGGCGTGAAGACCCCGTTGTCCGGCCCGACGAAGAACTGCCCATCCCGCTCCAGCGCCAAGGGACGGCGCTCCCCGCCCACGCCGGGATCCACCACAACCACGTGCACTGTTCCAGGGGGGAAATGGCGCGCTGCCGTAGCCAGCGCCCAGGCTGCCTGGCGAATGGCCTGCGGGGGGATCTCGTGGGTGATGTCCACGATCTGGACATGGGGGGCCAGGCTCAGGATCACCCCTTTCATCGCCCCCACGTAGCCATCCACCGTTCCAAAATCGGTGATCAGCGTGATGATGGACATCGTGGTCCCTGCCTCCTCCTTCACGGCCTCATTCTACCCTTGAGCGGCCCTTTCGTCAACCAATGGCGCCCCCAGATCAAAACTTGCGGTGATTACCCACAAGGGAGCGAGAGAGTGGTCCGTAGCAGGCCGTCCACGCCATTCGTGGACGGCTAGTCTCCCTATCTCCAAAGATATGGGTAATCACCGGAAAACTTCCCTGGTCAAGGAACGAATGTTCTGGTATAATTCTGCCCGCTCTCAAATTTGGTTCCCTACTGCATCTTTACAAACTGCCAAATCTGCGCTATAATTGGGTCGGCTCCTGGGTGACGACAGGAGCTTCCTTGCTTCAAAAAGCGCTCAGTCTGGGGAGACCCCCCAGGCTTTTTTTAGCCCACCAGACACCTCTCAGCCTGCTGCAGAGGAGACGATGAGTAAACAATCCATTTTCCTCACCCCCGAAGGGTACAAGAAGCTGGAAGAAGAGTTGGAGTACCTGCGCACTGTGCGCCGCCAACAGGTCGCCAAACGCCTCCATTCCGCAATGGACGAGGGAGACCTGCTGGAGAACGCCGAGTTGGAAGATGCTCGCAACGAACAGGCCTTCGTCGAAGGACGCATCTTGGAACTGGAAAGCATCTTGAAGCACGCCGTGGTCGTTGAAGAAAAAGGTCCTAAAGACCGGGTCGGACTAGGCAGCCGTGTGACCGTGGTCGAGGTTGGCCGGGAGGATGAGCCGGAGACCTACACCGTCGTGGGCTCCGCAGAGGCCGATCCCATCGCCGGCCGCATCTCCAACGAATCCCCTCTGGGACGGGTTTTGATAGGCAAGAAGGTCGGGGACGAAGTGAGGGTCAACGCTCCCGACGGCGTCCTCACCTTCCGCATCGTTGCCATCGAGTAATGGGAGAGCCCTATGCGCCCACTGAGCGACCTAGAACGCCAGCGCCTGGCCAAACTGGAACGGATACGTGCCCAGGGGATTGACCCCTACCCGCCTCGCTCCCACCGTACCCACACTACGACGGAGGCCATTGCCGCCTTCTTGAACGCCGAAGCAGAAGGCCAAGAAGGTCCCGAGGTCATCGTCGCAGGACGTCTCCGCTCCGTTCGGGTGATGGGCAAGATCACCTTTGCCCACATCGAGGATGGCAGTGGCAAGATCCAGCTCTTCTTCCGCCTCAACGACCTGGGCCAAGAGCGCTACGACCACTTTAAGCGGGACTTCGATCTGGGCGACTTCCTCGAAGCCCAAGGTCGCCTCTTCCGCACACGCACCGGCGAGATCACCGTCCAGGTCCAGCGATTCGCCATGCTGGCCAAGGCCCTTAGTCCGCTCCCGGTGGTCAAGGAACAGGTCGTGGATGGGAAGGTCATCCGCTATTCCGCCTTCTCCGACGTGGAAGAGCGATACCGCCAGCGCTACGCCGACCTGGCCACCAACCCCGAAGTGCGCGAGGTCTTCCGCAAGCGGGCCCGCCTGATCGCCGCCCTGCGCCAGTTCCTCGATGAGCGGGGGTTCCTGGAGGTAGAAACCCCCATCCTCCAGCCCGTCTATGGGGGAGCAGCCGCCCGTCCCTTCATCACCCACCACAACCAACTCCATCAAGACCTCTACCTGCGCATCTCCTTTGAGCTCTACCTGAAGCGACTGCTGGTGGGGATGTATGAGCGGGTGTATGAGATCGGGCGGGACTTCCGCAACGAGGGTGTCTCCTTCAAGCATAACCCCGAGTTCACCCAGTTGGAGTTCTACGTGGCCTACGCCGATTACAACGACGTGATGGCCTTGACCGAAGAGATGATCGTCTACGCGGCCGAGCAAGTCCTGGGCAGCCGACGGCTCACCTACCAGGGTCATGAGATTGACCTTACCCCTCCTTGGACCCGCCTCACCTTGCGGGAAGCGATCTACAACGCCTGCGGGATTGACTACACCGAGCATCCCACCCGTGATTCCCTGGCCGAGGCGATGCGAGCCCTGGGGCATGAGCCCTCCCCCTCATCTAGTTGGGGCAAACTGGTAGACAGCCTGCTCAGTCACTACGTAGAACCCAACCTCATCCAGCCCACCTTCGTCCTGGACTATCCCGTTGACATCACGCCCCTCGCCAAGCGGAAGCCGGACGACCCCACCCACGTCGAGCGGTTCGAGGGCTTCATCGGCGGAATGGAGATCTGCAACGCCTTCACCGAGCTCAACGATCCCCTCGATCAGGAACAGCGCTTCATTGAACAGGGACGTGCCTACGATGCTGGCGACGAGGAAGCCCACCCAATGGACGAGGATTACCTCCAGGCTATGAGATACGGGATGCCTCCCAACGGGGGATTCGGGATGGGCATTGACCGGCTCACGATGCTCTTCACCGACAAGGCATCCATCCGTGAAGTGATCCTCTTCCCCCACCTGCGACCACGGACGTGACGGGCCTGTAACTGTCGTCATCCGAGAACCGCATAGCCCCAGGGCCCAACGTGGGGTGCGATCATGCGTAAACCAGCCCAGGTCAGCCGGTTCGCGCTGACCACCCTGATATACAGCCTCTTGGCGCTGCTGCTGGTGCTCGTCTCCTACGCCATCGTCGTTCTGCTCCAGCAGATTGAGATCTCCACCGGTTGGGCTCTCCTAACCGCGATCTTGATCACCCTCCTGCTGGCCGTTCCCCTCTTCCTCTTCGTCCGCCAGCAGCTTGCCTACTTGGCTGCCCCCGGCCTCAGCCACTCTCAAGAGCAGTTACTCACCCTCATCCAGCGCCTGCATCGGCACCACCATCCAGACGCCCTGCTGGACGAGATCGTCACCCTGCTGGATGAGACCCTCTCTCCTTACTTTTCTGCCCTCCTGATTACCCTCTATCCCGACCGCCCCCTGGAAGTCGTCCGCCAGAGTGGTCCCACCCCGCCAGAGATTGGGCCGGTTCCTTCCAACGACGGCCTCCTCTATCGCATCCTCCAGCACCGCCGTGCCCTATCCCTCGTGGAGGAGAAACTCCCCGCCTCCCCCCTCTGGCGCAAGTGGTGCACCCTGGACATCACCTGGGTCGTGCCCCTCATCCTGGAGGATCGCCTCGTTGGCCTCCTGCTCCTGGGCCCCCCCCAAGAGGGCAACCAGTACAGGCGTGAGGCGATCGAGTGGCTCAACATCTTGGCCGATCAGATCGCCATCGCCATCCACAATGCCCACCAGTACGCCCAGGCTCTAGACCGCTTGGACGAACTCAACATCCTCTTCGAAGCCGGGGCAGCCGTCTCCAACAGCCTCGATCCCGACGAAATCCGCGACATCATCGCTACCCGCCTGATAAGCGCCTTTCAAGCCGACGGATGCATCATCTCCCAATGGGAGTCAGAGGATCAGACGCTGGTCATCCACCTGGTGCGCTCTTCTCCAGACAAGGTCCCCCTGCTCCCTCCGCCTGGGTCCGTCCAGAACCTCAGCGATTTCCCCCTGGCGGCGCAGGTTCTCCAAGATCGCCAGGCGATGACCGTCGCGATGGGGGACTCCCCAGAAGAGGCCAGTCAGGTTCCCCTACTCCGCACCGGCTTGATGAGCGCCGCCCTCCTACTCCCCCTGGTCTCCCGCGACGACACGGTGGGACTGGTCGAGCTCTACACGGCGGATCCCCACCGCACCTTCAGCGAGCAGGAGATGGACCTGGCCCAGGCGCTGGTCAACCAAGCCGCGACCGCCATCGCCAATGCCCACCTCTACCAGCAGGAAGTCCGACGCACAGAAGAGCTGACAGCCCTTCTGCGCATCCAAGCCATCATCGCCTCCATCCTCGATGTCCGAGGAGCCCTGGCCCTCATTGCGGATCAGATGGTGCGCATCCTGAACGTCGCCGGATGCCGGGTCTCCAGTTGGGATCAGGACCGGAACCAGGTCATCTCTTGGCTTGACCACCATCTGCCGGATGCCCCCTGGACTCCTGGCCCTCTGGGAACCGTCTACCACCTGGACGAGCGCCCTGACTTCCGCCAGGCCCTGGAAGGCCGCACCCCCGTCGCCGTCACCCTTCCCATCCCAGACCATCCACCGACCGCACTGAGGCCGGACACGATGCAGACTTACCTGATCCTCCCCCTCGTTGCCCGCGACGAGGCCATTGGCCTCATCGAACTGGGAGCTTACCGTCCGCAGCGTGTTTTCAGCGAGTGGGAGATGAAACTGGGCCAGACCCTGGCTCAGCAGGCCGCCATCGTCATCGAGAATGCCCGTCTCTACGAAGAGCTGCGCATCGAACGGCGCAACCTGGAGCGCAAAGTGGACGCCCGGACCGCAGAGCTGGCCCAGGCCGTCCACGCCCTGGAGGTGGAAGCCTCCAAGCGACAGGCGATCTTGGAAAGCGTGGCCGACGGTGTCCTGGTGACCGACGGAGAGGGACGCATCATCCTCTTCAACGCCGCTGCCGAACGGCTTTTGGGCCAGCCCCGCGAGAATGTCCTGGGCCACACCCTCCGGGCGATCACCCACCAACTGGGCCTCGACGAGGCTGCATGGGACACCGCCTTCCGACGCTGGGCGTATGTCCAGACCGATGCCGAGATGGATTGTATGGAACAGAGGGCTGTCGTGGGGGAGCGCACCCTCAGCATCCGCCTCTCGCCGGTCTATATGGGACCCCGCTTCCTGGGCGTAGTGGCCATCTTCCACGACATTACGAAGGAAGTGGAGCTGAACCGCGCCAAGAGCGAGTTCGTCTCCACCGTCTCCCACGAACTTCGCCTGCCGATGACCTCCATCAAAGGGTATACGGACCTGCTGATGCTGGGGACGGCTGGTCCCTTGACCGATCAACAACGGGAATTTCTGCGGATCATCAAGTCCAACGCCGACCGCTTGAGCCTTCTGGTCAACGACCTCCTAGACATCTCCCGGATGGAAACGGGCAGGCTGAAGCTGGACATTGGCCCCTTCGCCATCGGGGGCATCATCGCCCAGGTCGTCAACGCTTTTCGGGAGCGCGCCGAGGCCAAACGGATCTCCCTCTCGGCCCACGTACCGGCGGACCTGCCCCTGGCCCGAGGGGACCCCAAGCGGATCGAGCAGGTGCTGACCAACCTGGTGGGCAACGCCATCAACTATACTCCTGAAGGCGGAACCGTGACGATCCAGGTCCAGTCGGTGGGCGATTACCTGCAGGTGGATGTCGCCGATACGGGGATCGGCATTCCTCCCGAGGAACAGGAGAAGATCTGGGAACGGTTCTACCGAGTGGATCACCCGCTGGTCACCCGCCAGATCGGCACAGGGCTTGGCTTGCCCATCGTCAAGTCGCTGGTGGAGATGCATGGCGGGGAAGTGTGGCTGGAGAGCGCTGTGGGGAAGGGCAGCACCTTCAGCTTCACCTTGCCTATCTGGCTTGATGAGCCCTCAACCAAAGGAGGAGGAAGTTGAGCCGTTCTGGCGAGAAAAGGGCCATCAAGCAACAAGAGGCCGGGCCTGTAGCGGCCCGGCCTCTTTGCAGCGAAGACTAAAAGAGCCTCTTGGCAATGACCTACTCTCCCAGGGGGCTTCCCCCCAAGTACCATCGGCGCTGGCGGGCTTAACTTCCGGGTTCGGGATGGGACCGGGTGTACCCCCGCCGCTCCAATCACCAAGAGGCTCTTTTTGAGTTTACGGTTGAACCAACGTGTCGAGAGCCCTGACACCTTAAGAACTGAACAGAATGCTTGGTCTCGCTTTCCCCGGTCTGTGAGTGGGTTAAGCCCTCGCGCGTTAGTACGGCTTGGCTGAACGCATTGCTGCGCTTACACCTGCCGCCTATCGAACTGGTCGTCTCCCAGCGCGCTTACCCGGTTAACCCGGTGGGGGACCTCATCTTGGGGCGCGCTTCCCGCTTAGATGCTTTCAGCGGTTATCGCTGCCGGACGTGGCTACCCAGCGGTGCCCCTGGCGGGACAACTGGCACACCAGAGGTCCGTCCACCCCGGTCCTCTCGTACTGGGGGCAGCTCCCCTCAAGTCCCCTACGCCCGCAGCGGATAGAGACCGACCTGTCTCACGACGGTCTGAACCCAGCTCACGTACCGCTTTAATGGGCGAACAGCCCAACCCTTGGGACCTTGTCCAGCCCCAGGATGCGATGAGCCGACATCGAGGTGCCGAGCCGGGCCGTCGATGTGAACTCTTGGGCCCGACTAGCCTGTTATCCCCGGGGTAGCTTTTATCCGTTAAGCCACGGCCCTTCCACACGGCACCGTGGGATCACTAAGCCCGACTTTCGTCCCTGCTCGGCTTGTAGGCCTCGCAGTCAAGCCCCCTTCTGCCTTTGCACTCTCCGGCGGGTTTCCATTCCGCCTGAGGGGACCTTTGGGCGCCTCCGTTACCTTTTAGGAGGCGACCGCCCCAGTCAAACTGCCCACCAGGCACTGTCCGGACGCCTGTCTCAGGCCGCCCGTTAGGGCCAAGACTTAACCAGGGTGGTATTTCACCGACGGCTCCACCGAGGCTGGCGCCCCGGCTTCATAGCCTCCCACCTATCCTACACAAGCTAAGCCCTAACCCAATGCCAAGCTGCAGTAAAGCTCCACGGGGTCTTTTTGTCCTGCTGCGGGTACACGGCATCTTTACCGCGACTTCAATTTCGCCGGGTCCCTCGTTGAGACAGTGCCCCACTCGTTACGCCTTTCGTGCGGGTCGGAACTTACCCGACAAGGAATTTCGCTACCTTAGGACCGTTATAGTTACGGCCGCCGTTCACCGGGGCTTCGGTTCAGAGCTTCGCCCTCCGAAGAGAGCTAACCCTTCCCCTTAACCTTCCGGCACCGGGCAGGCGTCAGCCCCTATACTTCACCTTTCGGTTTAGCAGAGACCTGTGGTTTTGTTAACCAGTCGGCAGGGCCCTTTCACTGCGGCCCCCTCGGGCTCCGGCGGCGAGCGCCTTCACCCTAACGGGGCACCCCTTCTCCCGAAGTTACGGGGTCAATTTGCCGAGTTCCTTAACGAGGGTTCTCCCGTTCGCCTTGGCATTCTCAGCCCGCCTACCAGTGTCGGTTTGCGGTACGGGCACCAGGGATTCAACGCTTAGAGGCTTTTCTCGGCAGTATGGGTTCGGCCACTTCCGCTTAATCGCGTCCCCATCACGCCTCAGCCTCGGGGGGCGGATTTGCCTACCCCCGTCTTCGGCCTACGCGCTTGGCCCCGCACTACCAGTCGCGGGGTTGGCCTACCCTCCTGCGTCCCCCCATCGCTCCTCCCTGGTGGGGCCGGAATATTAACCGGCTGTCCATCGCCTACGCCTTTCGGCCTCGGCTTAGGCCCGCCTAACCCGACGCGGATTGACCTTCCGTCGGAAACCTTAGGCTTTCGGCGAACCCGGTTCTCACGGGTTTCACGCTACTCATGCCGGCATTCTCACTTCTGCACGCTCCACCGCTCCTCACGGTACGGCTTCACCGCATGCAGAACGCTCCCCTACCGCTCCTGCTGCTACAGGAGCCCGCAGCTTCGGTGCCAGGCTTGAGCCCCGTTACATTTTCGGCGCAGGACCGCTTGACCAGTGAGCTGTTACGCACTCTTTAAAGGATGGCTGCTTCTAAGCCAACCTCCTGGCTGTCTCGGCAGTCCCACCTCCTTCCCCACTTAGCCTGGACTTGGGGACCTTAGCTGACGGTCTGGGCTCTTTCCCTCTCGACCACGAAACTCATCTCCCGTGGTCCGACTCCCCGGGTGCGATGTGGCGGCATTCGGAGTTTGGTTGGGTTCGGTAAGCTATACGCCCCCTAGCCCATCCAGTGCTCTACCTCCGCCACTCATCCCCGGAGGCTAGCCCTAAAGCTATTTCGGGGAGAACAAGCTATCTCCAGGTTCGATTGGCATATCACCTCTACCCACAGCTCATCCCACGCCTTTGCAACGGCGAAAGGTTCGGGCCTCCACGTGGTGTTACCCACGCTTCACCCTGGCCATGGGTAGCTCACCTGGTTTCGTGTCTACTCCCGGCGACTGCGGAGCTGACTTGCGTCAGCCCCTACGCCCTATTCAGACTCGCTTTCGCTACGGCTCCGCCTGTCACTGGCTTAACCTCGCCACCGAGAGTAACTCGCCGGCTCATTCTCCAAAAGGCACGCCGTCAGGCCTTCCGGGGAGCTCCTCCCGAAGGGAGCTACAACCCGGCATAGCCCTCCGACCGCTTGTAGGCGCACGGTTTCAGGTTCTATTTCACTCCCCTCACCGGGGTTCTTTTCACCTTTCCCTCACGGTACTAGTTCGCTATCGGTCACCAGGAGTATTTAGCCTTGGAGGGTGGTCCCCCCTGCTTCCCACAGGATTTCCCGTGTCCCGTGGTACTCAGGGTCACCGGCGGGAGTCCAGTCCTCTTTCGCATACGGGGCTATCACCCTCTCTGGCCGGCCTTTCCAGACCGTTCTGCTAGAGGCTGGATTGGTAACTCCCTGGGATCGCTGGGGCAATCCCTGCCGGGCCCTACAACCCCGCTGTGGCATAGGCCCCCAGGCCACTAAGCCACAACGGTTTGGGCTCTTCCCCTTTCGCTCGCCACTACTCAGGGAATCTCGGTTGATTTCTTTTCCTGCGGGTACTAAGATGTTTCAGTTCCCCGCGTTCCCTCCAACCCGCCTATGGGTTCAGCGGGTGGTGCCTGGGGTTTGCCCAGGCGGGTTTCCCCATTCGGGAATCCCCGGGTGTTAACGCCTGCTCACGGCTCCCCGAGGCTTATCGCAGTGAGCCACGCCCTTCTTCGGCTCCTGGTGCCAAGGCATCCACCGTGCGCCCTTAGTAGCTTAACCCACGTAAAAACCGGAGAAATTGAAGACCGCGCATTCTGTTCAGTTGTTAAGGTGCCAGGTGGCTCCTCAGCGGGTTGACCGCTGACCATTGTCGTCCACCGCTGTGGACCCCAATCGCCAACGCTCAACCCTTCCCACACAAAACGGCCTGGCATATCCAGGCCGTTTAACGACCGTTGGATATGGCCTTTCCCCTCGCTATCCCGTTCCTGCTATCCGGTTGTTGACCGCCATAGAGTATACGTGATTTCTGCCGCTCTGTCAAGCGCCTCCGAAACCAGTGGAGATGAGGGGACTCGAACCCCTGACCTCCTCCGTGCAAGGGAGGCGCTCTCCCATCTGAGCTACATCCCCAACTATCTATGGAATTATCAATGTCGGGAGTCCGAGTGGGCCTTCCTGGACTCGAACCAGGGACCTCTCCCTTATCAGAGGAGTGCTCTAACCTGCTGAGCTAAAGGCCCATCTTGTCGCCTTAACAACTGAGAAGTGGCAAGAAGGGGTCCGAACTTGGGTGATCCGCTGCTAGCCGCCCCTTCACAGGGGCTGGCTGTAGCTCCCTAGAAAGGAGGTGATCCAGCCGCAGCTTCCGCTACGGCTACCTTGTTACGACTTCGTCCCAGTCACCGGCCCCACCTTCGACGGCTCCCTCCCGCTTTCGCGGGTTAGGCCACCGGCTTCAGGTGTTGCCAGCTCCCATGACGTGACGGGCGGTGTGTACAAGGCCCGGGAACGTATTCACCGCACTATTGCTGACGCGCGGTTACTAGCAACTCCGGCTTCATGCAGGCGAGTTGCAGCCTGCAATCCGAACTGAGACCGGCTTTTTGGGATTGGCTCCCCCTCACGGGTTGGCAACCCATTGTACCGGCCATTGTAGCGTGTGTGTAGCCCAGGGCATAAAGGCCATGCTGACTTGACGTCATCCCCACCTTCCTCCGACTTGTCGCCGGCAGTCCCGCATGACACATGTAACATGCGGCAGGGGTTGCGCTCGTTACGGGACTTAACCCGACACCTCACGGCACGAGCTGACGACAGCCATGCAGCACCTGTGCGCGCTCCCCGAAGGGTCGGTCACCTTTCGGATCCCTACCACGCGCATGTCAAGCCCTGGTAAGGTTCTTCGTGTAGCATCGAATTAAACCACACGCTCCGCTGCTTGTGCGGGCCCCCGTCAATTCCTTTGAGTTTTAGCCTTGCGGCCGTAGTCCCCAGGCGGGATGCTTAACGCGTTAGCTACGGCACGGAAGGATTTTACACCTCCCACACCTAGCATCCATCGTTTACGGCTAGGACTACCGGGGTTTCTAATCCCGTTCGCTCCCCTAGCTTTCGCCTCTCAGCGTCAGGGACAGCCCAGGGGGCCGCCTTCGCCACTGGTGTTCCTCCCGATATCTACGCATTTCACCGCTACACCGGGAATTCCACCCCCCTCTACTGCCCTCAAGCCCTGCAGTATTGGGCGGCCTCTCCCAGTTGAGCCGGGAGCTTTCACGCCCAACTTACAGGACCGCCTACAGGCGCTTTACGCCCAGTGAATCCGGATAACGCTCGCCCCCTACGTCTTACCGCGGCTGCTGGCACGTAGTTAGCCGGGACTTATTCCTGGGGTACTGTCCTTTCTCATCCCCCAGAAAAGGGGTTTACGACCCGAGGGCCTTCATCCCCCACGCGGCGTCGCTGCGTCAGGCTTTCGCCCATTGCGCAATATTCCTCACTGCTGCCTCCCGTAGGAGTCTGGCCCGTGTCTCAGTGCCAGTGTGGGGGGCCACGCTCTCACGCCCCCTACCCGTCTTCGCCTTGGTAGGCCATTACCCTACCAACTAGCTGATGGGCCGCAGGCCCCTCCCGAAGCGGAACCGGCACCTTTCGGTTACCGGAACCTTTACTCCGTGGGCCTCTAACCCCACGGAGCACATGGGGTATTAGCCGCCGTTTCCAGCGGTTATCCCCCTCTTCGGGGCAGGTCACCTACGTGTTACTCACCCGTCCGCCGCTAGGTGGCTCATTGCTCAGGCCGAAGCCTAAGCACGCGACCACCTCGCTCGACTTGCATGTGTTAGGCACGCCGCCAGCGTTCATCCTGAGCCAGGATCAAACTCTCCGCAAGATTCTGTCCACGGTCTATGCCGTGGTCATTTCTTGACGTGAGCCCAAGTCCGTTCCACCTTCTTACCACTCTTCAGTTGTTAAGGTCCCCCCAGAGCGGGCGGGATTATAGCACACCCACCCCAAACTGTCAAGACTGTCAAGGGACAAAAAGGCCGATGTTCTCACATCGGCAGGCAGCACCTCCGCGTCCTCATGCGTTGTCTCCTAGATTCCGTGCTGCCCTTCACTCCTTTCGCTTGTCAGATCTTCCCACCTGTCCGTGGGCGAGATCGTCGGTCCCTCAACTCAGTGCGCTCCTATTATACCAAACCACCCCTCACTTGTCAAGAGGATAACGCCCCGTTTCCGGCAAATTCCTCCAATCACAGAACCGACCAGTCGCCCCCTACCAGCCCCCACGCCATCGGACAGGCCCTCCAGCCCTCTCAACGGATCGTCCCCTCGATCACCGCCTGCCCCTCCTCCAACTCAAAACGGGTGATGATCACCGGCAGCCGCCGGTCGCTCAGGTCGAGCTGGACATCCACCTCCTGCTGGATGCGCTGCCGAACGAAGCCCGGCACGCTCAGGCCGGCCATGCCCAACTCCTCGACGGTGACGACCGGCACCCCATCCTGCAACACGATCCGCGCCCGTCCGTGGAGCCCTACCCGCAGCCCGGCCACGTGGGCCTCACCCCACGCCTCGACGACATCAGGGTGAAAAGCGACGCGCGGACGGGCGAAGGGAATACGCGGGTGACGCGCCAGATACCAGGCGATGGTCTCCGCCGCCTCCTGGTCCGTGACCACGAGGGTGAAGGGCTCGCCCGAATGGCCTCCCTCGTCAAGCCTAGCCCGCAGGTCGGCCAGGCTCGGCTCCAGACGGGGCTCGACGACGTAAGGCTCGCCCGACGCCAAGGCGCTGAGCCAGGCGATGCCGTTGGTGATGAGCAGCAACACCGGCACCCACAGGTTGGGACTCCTCAAGGCCACGAGAAGCCTGCGCATCCTATCCACCTCCCCACCAGGCCGAGCGCAACGCCGCCAGCCCCACCGGGACCAACACCAGCAGGCAGACGAAGGCCCAGAGGGCAATGGCCCGCTCGACGGCCCGCCCCGCCAACTCCGAAGGGGCCGCCTCCTCCGGGAGAAGCCGCCGGGACAAAGCCCGTGCTCCAATCCAGACGGCCGCCCCCTCGACGGCCAAGAGCGCCAGCAGCACGCCCCCCGCCGTCACCCCCAGCACGTCCACCTCAGGCGGTGGGCTCCCAAAGAAGTTGGCTCCGCTCAGCGTCAGCACCAGGAGCGAACCGCCGTTCCAAAGGGCGTGGATCCCCACGGCCAGGCCATACCGCTCCAGCCAGCGGCGACCGGCACCAGGCCGCCGTCGCAGCAGCCCGTGCCACCCCATCGCCGTCAACCCCGCACCCAAGGGGTGAATGGCCGCGCCTATGGCCCGCACCAGCAGGATGCCGGCCCAGACGGAGAGGCCAAATCCTGCGTAGACGGCGTTCTCCAGGGCGGCGAACCCCGCCCCGGCCACGGCCCCGAGGAGCAGCGCGTCGCGCGGCCGCTCCAGCCGCCCCAGCAGGGGCAACGTCACCAGGGGCTTGACGAACTCCTCCACCAGGGGGGCGATGACCGCCAGTTGCACCATCGCGAAGAGGAAGCCGGGGGAGGTGAGCGCAGCAGCCACATCCCCGCCGGCCAGGGCTTGGAGCAGGCCGTCTATGGCAGGCAGGACCAGGTCAGCCAGCCCCCAGACCAAGGCCAGGACCAGGCTCGGCAGCAGGACCTCCAGCAGGAGGGCCAGCACCACCGAGACGGTCGCTCCCGCGACGAAGGCCACCGCCGCTCGCCGCCCAGTGAGCCGGCCGGGACGGTGATCCACCATCCAGGCCACGGCGACGAGGGGTGGCAGGAAGGTCGCCGCCACGAAGAGGGGCGGGAACCCGACGGGGAGGCAGAGGTCAACCGACCGCACCCCGATCCCGACCACCAAGGCCAGGAAGAAGCTTCCCCCCAGCCCCCAGATGGGGGGCAGGCGCAGGGGCCGGGAGGGAATGCCGCTCAGCGAGCGCAGCCCGTGGACCAGGGTGATGCCGCCACCACCGAGGGCCACGACCAGGAAGAGGAACCAGACCAGGCCGGTGCCTGCTCCCCACCCCTCTTCCCCCAGCACGACCGCCAACGACAGAAAGAGGCATCCCCCCATCAGGGCCAACAGCCCCAGCAGGAAGAGGGGCAGCCCCCCCCACACGACGAGCCACTTCCAGCGGATGTGCATAGGTTACTCCCATACAGATTGCAGATTGCAGATTGCAAATTGCAAATTGCAGATTGCAACTCGCAGATTGCAATTTGCAATTCGCAATTTGCTGCTTCTGAGTTAGCGATGGCGGGAACGCTGCTTCTGCTGATTCACGGCAGTGATGAGGAGGGCCGTAATCTGGCTCAGCAAGGCGATGCGGTGTTCCACGACGGCGGAAGGCAGCAGGCGGCGGCTCCGGTAGTACCAGCCCCGGGTCTCACGGGCTGAACCGACGGAGACGCGCAAGAAATAGGCGTACTCCCTGCCAAAGCCCCGACCGAAGCCCTCTTCGATGTTGGCCGCTATGGACCCTGCACTGCGGATGAGTTGCTTCGCCACCTCCCCGCCCCTCAGGTCCTGCATCAGCTTCTCGCAATCCCGCCAAGCCAAGTCGTAGAGGAAGAGTGCCAGCCGGTAAGCTTTCATCTGCCACAAGGCATCTTCCTTGACCTCCGCTGGCACCTGCTGCTCCCACCCTTTGTAATCCATCCGCCTTTCTCCTCAACCAACACCTTGCCTTTGCAACTTGCAATTTGCAATTTGCAACTTGTGGACCGTCAACCCCGAATTTGTGGGTGTGAGCACCTCCCTATAAGGCTGTTTCGCGCCCACCAAAATCTCAGTTGACAAACCACTTGCAATCTGCAACTTGCAATTCGCAACCCGCCCCCTACTCCCACCGCTCCAGCCGCTCCCGCAGCTCCTGCGAGAGTTGCAGCACCGCCTCCAGCCGCCGCTCGACCAGCGTGGCGACGCCCACCAACAGCAACCCAACGGCCCCGAGGACGATCCAACGGTTGACGGAGAAGAGGGGCTCCACAAGCTGTCCGACCACGGCGAGCACCACGGCGCTCACGCCGCCGTAGAGGAAACGGCGCAGCCGCCGGGCACTGCCCCACCAGGCCACCCCCAGCCCCTCACCCCCCATCAGCAGGGCATAGCGCCACCCCCCTTCCATCACCAGGGACTGCCAGAAGGCCGAACCGAAGAGCAGCAGCAACGCCGTGCGGTCCACCCAACGGGCCAGGGGGCGATGCCCCTCCCGCCACTCCAGATAGCCAATGCCCAGTAGGTAGAGGCCGGCCGGCACCGCGTACCCCTGCACCTCCCGCTGACCGAGGAAGAGCAGCAGTTCCAGGTTGTAGGCCACCAACAGAAGCGCCACCGCGCCGTAGCCCAGCCAACGCCACCTCTCGACCAACGCCACCGCCAGGTAGGTCAGGCCGGCCAGGGCTGACACCGTGATCACCATCTGCACCACAGGCACCTGGGCCGCCGTCAGCAGGGGCTGCTCGATGAGGACCAGGAAGGTCAGCCAGAGCACCCTGGTTCCGCCCCAGAGCCCCGCCCAGAGCAGCGTCGCCGTCGTGAGGCTAAACCCGCCGTAGGCCAACGGCTCCGCCCAAAGGCGCAGCCGGGGGGGCAGGGCCGCCCTCCGGCGGGAGAGGTAGCGCAATCCGTAGCCGACCACCCCGTACCCCAGGGCCAGGAGAGCCAACGCCTCCAACCAGCGCTCCAGCGGGGCGTGGGAGGCGGTCAACCGCTGGAAGAGGGCCAGCACGCCCAACGCCATCGCCGCGTAGGTGGCCGGCCCCAGCATCCAGGCAGAAGCCAGCAGCGCGACGATCAGGGCGTGGCCCAGGGAGACCAGCCCACCCGGCCCCGCCTCGGCGAAAGCAGCCCCCTGTCCGAGGGCCAGGTCCGCCATCAGGAGGAGGTAGAGGGGACGGGACCACCCGGCGACCAGAGCACGCCACCCCCTCCAAGGGGAGCCTTCTCCAAGCCACCGTTGGATCAGGAGGGCCACCAGCGCGGTGGCCGCCGTCACCGGCAGGAAGGCGAGGGCGGCGCGGGCAGGCCAGACCAGACCGACCTGCCGATGGATCAGGGCCAGACAGGCCAATTGGGCGGCCGTGGCGGCGGCCAGGAGCCACCCTCGCAGACGGAAACGCCAGGTGGCCTGGGCGTAGGCCAGCGCGGCCAGGCCCAGGGTGGCGGCCACTCGGAGGGTGTCTCCCAAGACCAGCGAGAGGACGACGGCGACAACGGCGGCCAGGTAGCCGACCGCGTAGAAGGGCAGCCCCGCCCAGGTGAACCAGCGCTCCCCCAGGGCCCTCGGCCAGCGGGTAGGGACTCCCCAGGGGAAGTCGCGGGGTGCCCCCAGGCGACGGTCGAGCAGGTGGGCCACGACCAGCACGAGGGCGATCCCCGGCCAGAGTCCGAGCCCGTAGTCGGCCGGAGCCACCGACGAGCGGACGAGGGCCACGCCGTAGGGCACGGCTGCCAGCAGGAGGGCCGGCGTCAGGAGGAGCGGCTGACGCAACCAGACCGCCGAGAGGGCGTAGACCACCGCCGCACCACCGTAGCCCCAGAAAGCCCCTACCTGATCGCGGCTGGAGGGGGGCAGCCCCAGGGCCACCGCGATGTAGGCCACCGCCATCAGGGGGATGGCATAGCGCTCCCGGCGAGCCCGCCGCAATCCGTGGGCGATCAGCAGGTAGGCCGCGCCCAGGGCGATGAGCGGCCAGCCGTGGCGGTTCGGGTCCACCCGGAACTCGGTCAGGGCCAGCATCAGGGAGACGATGGGGAAGGCGGTAGCCGGGTAGCCCCAGAGGGGCTCGGCGTGGAGCCAGGCGGAGATGGCGGCGAGGACGGCGTCGAAGAGCAGGACGCCGATGAGCCAGGGCCGCAGGTGGGCGACGAGGAGCGTGCCGACCAGGACGGCGCCGTAAGCGGCCAGGTAGGTGGGAAGCGCATCGGCAGGATGAATGCGCCGCAACAGGCGTCCGATCAGCAGGCCCAGCGGTCCGAAGGCCAGCAGCAGGAGCCCGAAGTGGTGATGCTGGGCCGTCGGCGCGAAGCGGATCATCAGGTAGACGGTCCAGGCCGGCGTCAGGAGCGCGGTCGGGTAGAGGAAGCGGGCCGCCCTCGCCTGCCCTGGCATCCGCCGGTGGTCCACCAGCGTCGAGACGGCGTAGAAGGCGACGCCCAGCCCCCAACCGATGCTGGCGGTGGGGGGGTCGGCCAGGGACCAGAGCAGGCCGAAGGGGGCCAGCAGGTGGGCGACGACGCGAAGGGGAAGGCCATAGGGACGGGCGCCTCGGGCCTCGAGCCCCAGGCCAAGCCCCACCTGGAGCCAGGCCAGGACCAGCCAGGCGAGGGCGTACTGGGGCAGGCGAAGGGGATGGGGGAGGAAGAACCAGCCCAGGTGGGTGAGGAGAGTCCAGGGGATGACGACGAGCACCGCCGCCAGCCAGACGAAGAGGGGGCGTCGGAAGAGGCGGGCGGAGAGGGCGTAGAGGCCGACGATGATGAGCAGTCCGATGACGGCCCAGGTCTCCCGCACCCGACCACCCCCCAACAGCACCAGGTTGCGGAGGAGGGCCAGCACGACGGTGCCGCCGGAGACGGCCCAGCCGGCGACGAGCAGCGGACGACGGTAGAGCCGCCAGACCCGGGGGGCGAGGGGCCAGCGCGGACGCAGGGCCAACAGCGTCCGTTCCGCCAAGACGTAGGCGACGGCGAGCAGCGCCGCCTTGGCCGCCGAAGAGCCCCGCCCGTGGCTGTAGACGGTGGCGACGATGCCCCCGGCGCTGACGCCCAGCCAAGTTGCCAGGTGAGCCCATCGCTCCCGACGGTAGCCCCAGGCCACCAGCCCATAGACGATGCCCAGGAGCACCTGCCCCCCGGCGGCCCAGAGGCGGTCGGGATCGGCCCACCCGACGCTCCGCACCAGCCGGGTCCCCAGGGGCGCGAGCCCCCACAACAGGGCCACCACCGTCAGCCCGTGGGCGATGAAGTTGAGCGGCTTCAGGAAGTTCCCCTCGACGCGCCGGCGGTGGACCAGCAGCAGCCCCCCCAGCAGGTAGAGGGCCGGCACCAGCGCCATCAGGGAGCCGGTAGGAGCGGTCGGCAGGCGGTGGTGGGCCAGGATGAGCCACCAGGCCACCGGCAGCGTCACCCCGGCCGGCACGAGCCACCGCCGCTGCCGGAAGCGCCCGGCGGAGGCGAAGTAGAGGACGGCGATGAGCAGGAAGAGGAGCGCCAGCGGGCGTCGGTCACCGACGAAGTAGGCCAGGCCGGCGGCAACGGCCACGGCTGTGGTGAGGTAGCCGGTAGCCCGCCAAGGGAGGGCGAGGGAGGACCGGGGCGGAAGGTGGACGAGGGCCCCGGCGAGCAGGGCCAAGGCGACGCCCAGCCAGGCCCGGTCGAAGCGGCCCAGGGACCAGGTGTGGGTCCAGGTCAGCCAGAGCCAGAGGGGGAGGGGAAGGGCGGCGGCCCAGGAGAGGGCGGTGGGGGCCAGGCGGCCCAAGGGGCGGAGGGCGATCCCCAGGCCGGGGTGCTGCCCGGTGCGGTCCAGCCAGGCGGCCCAGGCGGCCAGGACGATCCAGTTGCCCAGGGCGTAGACGAGCAATCCCTGCTCCCCGCCCACCAGGGGAGGCAGCAGGGCCAGCGCCGCCAGCCCGAACCCGGCGGCGTAGAGGGAGGCGGCGAAGGGGGGATGCCCTCGCAGGCGGACGGCCAGGATCAGGTGGAGCACGGCCAGCAAGGTCCAGCCCAGGCAGAGCTGGGCCAGGGTCAGGCCCCGGGAGGCCATTGCCGTGGTGATGGCGAGGAGGGAGAAGAAGCTGGCGGCGAAGAGCCGGCGGGGCTGCTGCCACAGCCAGGCCGTCAGCGCCGTCGAGAGCGTCAGGATGGCACCGGTGACGGTGGCAACGTCCTGGGCGGTGACCGGGTTGGCGAAGGACCAGAGGGTCGCGATGCCGGTCAGCAGGGTACTCCAGGTCAGGGTGACACGCCCACAGGCGCGACGCAGCGGGTCGGCTCGGTCGTGGGTGTAGAGCCGGCGGCCGAGGACGGCGTAGAAGGCCGTCAGCCCGGCCAGGCCGGGCGCGTGCCAGGCGAAGGCCAGGCCGGCCCGCTCGAGGGGGAGCGTTTGGGTGAGGTAGAGGGCCACCGACAGCCCCACCATTCCAAGGCTCCAGAGGGGGCGAAAACGGAAGCGCAGGGCTCCCAAGGCGTAGACGGTGCTGCCGAACCACCAGGATGCGGCGAGGGCAGCGCGGAAGGAGCGCTCCCCGAGCAGCCCGGCCAGGTAGCGCCCGAAGGCTAGGGACAGGATCACGGTAACGCCCAGGAGAGCGGCGTGCCAGAAGGGGCGATGGAGAACGCGCCAGCGGCTTTTCGTCTCCCGCACCCTCTCGGCCAGCAACGCGATCAGCAGGGCCAAGGCGCTGAGGGCCGCGATCTGTCCGTCGGTGGGAAGGCCGGCGATCCGCATCGTCGCGGCGAGGAGGCTTCCGGCGGCCCCGGCCACCAGGTAGCCGAAGAACTCGGCTTCGATGGCCCAGACGGTGACCAGGTAGGCCAGTAGACAGACGACCGAGGTGAGGAACCAGACCTGCTCCGGCGTGGCATAGGGCGTGAAGCCGCCGCCCAGGTAGAAGGCGTAGAAGTCCAACGGGACCAGGAGGGATCCGGTGGCGGTGAGGGCGATGCCGGAGTTGCGCAGCCTCATCGAGACCCGCACGTACCAGCCCAGGGCGTAGAAGAGGAAGGTGAAGGCAGCCAGGAAGAAGACCTGCACCGCCGGCGGGAAGCGGCCCCAGTTGAAGACGACCAGCGTGACGGCGGCAGCGAAGAGGAGGAAGACGCCCAGGAAGAGCATCGCCCGCAGCGTCCGCTCGGAGAGGAGGGTCTGCCAGAGGCGCTCCCGGTCGAACCAGGCGCGGAGGCGTTGGGAGAGAGGAGGGGGCGGCTCCAGGCCGACCTCGGCCTCCGCCGGAGGCGATGGGGCGGGCTCGGGGACAGGTTTGGGGGCAGGGCGCAACCCCAATGTGACCTCGATGGCCTCGATCTCCGCCTCCAGGTCGGCGGCAGCGGCAGCGTAAGCTTCCTCGTCCACCAGGCCATCCCGGTCCTGCAAGTCGTCCAGGGACTGGTGCAGAAAGCGGAGCAGGGCCAGGCGGTCGGTGAGGGTGCTGAAGGGCGGGGCAGGGGGGCCGTCGGCCAGGCGGGCCTGCAGCGTCTGGAGGCGCTGCTGCAACTCCTCGGCCAGCTCCTGAGCGGCCCCGGGACGTACCCAGCCCGCTTCCTCCCAGTGGGCCAGCCGCTCCTGAAGCGCCTCCAGACAGATGACCTCCCACCAGAGCTGGCGGGCATCAGCCGAGGAGAGGGGCAGGGGACGAAGGCCGAGGGCGATCTCCAAGGCGGTCTGACGGCGCCGGTAGCGGTTCTGGAGGCGGGCCAGGAGGCTGGGCGGCAGGTTCCAGCCCTCCATCTCGGCCAGCAGGTAGGCGACGTGGGCCAACTCCTCCAGCAGGGCGGGATCGCCGCTGAAGTGGCAGTGGGGGCAGGGGTCAGGAGGGCGCAGCCCCTCACGGTGGCACTGAGGACATCTCACCGGGGCCTCCTGGAGGACGGTGTGGCGGGTTATGGGTCACGTGTCGCGTGTTGCGTGCTGGGTCAGGCTAGGGCTTCATCGCAGCGGTCACGGTAGCCGCAGGCGCGGCACCGAGCCGGCTGATGGTGGTCCCGATGCACTTCAGTGGCCTGACGGTCGGCCCGCAGCCGAGCCAGGGTCTGCACGAGGTGTTCCCGCAGCGCCGGGGTGTAGTTCACCGCCACCGTCCGGTCCGCGTACCGGATGAGGCCGTAGGGCGGGCGGTGGCCCGTCTGCGCCTCGACCAGATGGCAGTAGGCGGCCAGTTGCAGGAGATGGGAGCGGTACGGCCCTCGGGCCGGCGCCCGCCCCGACTTGACCTCGACGGGGATGAGGGTCCGGCCCTGGCGCACCAGGTAGTCGGGCCGGCCCACCAGGCGCAACTGGGGATCATAGAGGGCCTCCTGGACGGGGAAGGCGTCTCCCACGTCGGCGTAGACGATCTGGCCGTGGGGCAGGCCGGCTGCCGCCCACCGCCGCCGGCTCCACCAGAGCCCGATCAGCCCCACTACCAGAAAGGCGAGAGCCAGTCCCAGGAAGAGCACGGCACCTCCTTCCGGTCTCAGCCGAGGGTGAGGAGCGCCAGCAGGGCGGCCAGGAGGGCGAGGGCGAAGAAGAAGAGGGCCAGCCGCCAGGCCCACACGCCCTGAGCCGCTCCCCGCCCGTGCTGCCGGTGGAACCGGGTGCCGGCTTCCAGGCGTGCCGTCTCCGATGGCGGCACGCCCTGGACGTGGCCCAGCCACCAGGCCCGGGCGCAGTAGGCGTAGGCCCCGATCTCGCTGGCCCGGACAACGGGCAGTTCAGCGCTCTTCCGACGCTTTCGGTGGTTCACCGGTCGTCCGCTCCTCAGAAGCTTGGAGCGCCCGCTGGAGCTGCTCCTGCCGGATGCTCAGGGTCAGGTCCCCTCGGGTGCGCTCCAGCACGCCCCGCAACTGGTCCATCCGACGGCGCAGCCCTCCCGTGATGGCGTCGGGGAAGTCGAAGGTGACCAACAGGCCGTAGATGGTGTCCATCGCCTCCAGGAGCCGCTCGGCCTCTTGAGAATGGCCGCGCCGGATGATGTCGAGGGCACGGCGGCGCATCTCGCTGGCGGCCTCGGCCAGGCCGTTGAGGTAGGCCGGGTACTCGACGCCCAGAGCCTCGGGCTCCGGCAGTGGACTGTGGTGGGCCAGGGCAACGGTGATGTGGGCCTCGGCCATTTCCTTGAGGGCGTCCTGGGTGTAGCCGGCGTAGAAGATGGCCGGATACGCTGCCGTGTCCTCCCGAATCCGAGCCGCCACCGCCCGGGCCTCGGCCAGCAGCCGTTCGGCCTCGTCGAAGTTGTTGCGATGGCTGGCCCGGATGGCGGTAGCACAGAGGCGGGTCAGTTCGCGGGAGCGGCGCAGGGTCTCCTCGCGCACCTGGTTCTCCGCCTCAAAACGAAGACGAATCCGCTCCAGGATGGGTTCCAGGTTCTCCATCAGGCAGGTCCCTTGCTTTATTGGTGCGGGGATTCGGCAGAGTCGTTGACGAGGCGGTCATAGGCCCCCCGCCAGAGATCCGGCGAACGGGTCAGGCGGGTGACCTTGATGTCGGCAAAGCGGGGCAGCAGGTCCATCAGGAGGCGGGGCAGGAGGTCCCACGCTTGATGGCGCAGCACATCTTCCAGGTCCTCGGCCATCTGGCCCACCCAGGCCCATTCTCGGCGGAAGCGGTCGGCCTTCAGCCAGTAGTCCCGCCGCTCCCACGCTTGGGCCGAGCGCTCGTTGACCTGGCCGATCTCCCGCAGGCTGTAGACCAGCAGGGCGGCCATATCCTTCGCTTCTTCGTCCACTTGGGGCTTCTGGCTCAGGTGGCGCAAGAGTTCGGCGATGGTGCGCCGGTGGTAGTTGCGAATCCGAGCCGGACTCTGAGTGTGTACAATCCGTCCCATGATTCCTCCGTCGGAATCAGGCCGCTACGAATCGGTCGGAGAGCCATCCGGTCCAATGATAGCAGAATCGTTCCAAAAAGGCAAACGCCGGTGCGTTGCAGCCTCGTAACCATCTCGTAACACGATCGTAATCCCACACGGGCCAGTCTATGGTATGATAAGGCCGTCGTAGGGCACCCTGACCCCGGCATCAGGGGTGGTGTGGTTCCGCGCCGCCACACCACAGCCCTACGACACAAAAGGCCCTCCGCGACCAAGCGGGGGGCTTTTTGTATGGTTGCCCAACGCCAAGGGCCTGGTCCCTCCGGCGAGGACCAGGCCCTTGCCCGTTTCTCCGACAGGTGCTCAGCCTGAGACGTTCCGCTCCCGTGGCCAGGAGAGGAGGGCCCGCCGGATGGCGGCAGCGCCTGCCACGTCGCCAACGGCTCGGCGGGCCACGGCCAGATGGGCCAGGAGGTCCTGATCGTCGGGGGCCAGCCGCAGTGCCCGCTCCAGGGCCTCTATCGCCTCGAAGGGACGGCCCTGGCGCAGGAGGGCAACGCCCCGACGATACCAGCCATTGCCATCGGCCGCTATGCTCTGTTCCGGTCCTGACCACGATCCCTCGTGCCGATCCATTCCAGGCCGGTCAGAAGCCCATCGCGTTGGATGATGATCACGCATCGCTGAAGCGGGCGAAGATCTCAACCCCGTGGATGGCCATGCTGTGCAGGAAGATCAGGTGCAACAGGTCTCCAGGATGGGGGTAGGCTCCGATCTTCTCGGCCGCCTCCACGGGTAGGTCGTAGGTCTCGACACAGTTGACGGGCAGCAGGACCCGATCCGCCTTGCGCTGCCAGGCGTTGGCCCGCAGCCGCAAGTAGAGGGCCAACTGATAGGTGCACATATCGGTCACGTCGCCGACGACGATGAAGGTGGTGACCTCCGGGTGCTCGTCCAGCCAGGCCGGCAGCCGCGTGTTCAGGTTGGAACTGATGGAATTCTTGGAAATGCGCACGAACTGGTCGGCGAAGGGAAGGGCCTGAAGTTCCGGGATCGTCTCGCTCTCAGGAGTTCCGGCAACGGCGTGAGGGGGGAAGCTGCCGAACTCGACGGCTTCGGGATCGTGGGTGTCCTGGAGCAGGACGAAGTGGCGCACCCCCAGGTCGTAGGCCCGCTGGAAGAGCCGGACGATGGGCTGGGCGATGCGGGCCACCCGGGGGCTGGCCAGGGGACCCTCGTAGAGAAAGCCCTTGATGACATCCACCGAGAGGACGGCCACGCGCTCCGGGTCCGTGATGACGGCGGAAAGCTCCTGGGTCGGCAGGTTGTTGTACCAATTGACCAGCCACTCCAGGAAGGGTTTGCTCTCCTGAATCAAGGTTTGTGCGTCCATTGGTTCCTCCTATGGCGTTAGTGTCAAAAATACACTAACTTGAGGCGAAAAAGAAAAGGGGCAAGTTGGTGTATTCTTTACACCAAGTATACACCGAAAAGGGGAACCTGTCAAGCGGGAAGGGGAAGGCACCGGGGAGTGAGGCACCGAGGACCGAGGGGTGGGAGGCAGAGGGCAGGGGGCAGGGGGCGAGGGGCGAAAGACCGCTGACGGCTGACCGCCGACCGCCGATCGAGCGGCCTAGCGACTGGCGGCCTAGCGGCAGACCGAGGACTGAGGACTGAGGACTGCATACGACCGCCGACGGCTGACCGCCGACCGCCGACAGACCGACCACCTGACCAAACGACTACTTGACCACTCGACCAAGCGACCAAGCGACCACCCGACCAAGGACCGAGGACTACCGGGCCGAGGCTTCGCTCCGGATCACCCGCCGGAGTTGGATGTACCAGGAGGCCACGCTGCGGAAACGGTCGCCGGGCCGGTTCAGCGGCCCTACTTCCACCCCTCGCACGCTCTGATCCACGGCGTAGTTGTAGACGGGGTGGTAGAGCAGCAGGGAGGGCACGTCTTCGGCAAAGCGTTCTTGGAACAGCCAGTAGAGTTCGCGGCGGCGGCGGCGATCCGTCGTCTGGCGGGCTTCCTCCAGCCACTCGCTGACATCGCGGCTGTCATAACCGGCGTAATTCTGCCCTTCTTCGATCTGTGTCTGGTGCCAGAAGGGATAAGGGTCGGGGTCGCCCGGCAGGATCAGTTCCACCAGCAGGGCCTGGAACTGCCGGGCGGTCAGGCGGTCCTGCAGGTCGGTCGGGGGCACGGCTTCTACCGAGACCTGGATGCCCACGGTGGCCCACTGTTTGGCCATCGCCTCGGCCAGGGCGACTTGCTGCGGGTCATCTGCCGTGAGCAAAGAGAAGGCCAGCGGTCGCCCCTCTTTGGTCCAGCCAGTAGGCCACTCGCTCTCCGAGGAGGTAGAAGGCTGCCAGCCATCTTCCTTCAGCAGCGCCACCGTGCGCTCCCGGTTGAGGCGATACTTCCGCACCTCGGGGTTGTAGGCCCACGTCCCCGGCAGGATGGGGCTGTGGGCGACGATGCCCTGCCCATCCAATACCTCGTCTATCAGGGCCTGCCGATCCAGGGCATAGAGCAGCGCCCGCCGGACCTCAGGCGTCTGCAAGAAGGGAACCTCGTCGTTGCGCAGGTTGAGGAAGACCAGGGTGTAGCCGGCCAGCGGCAGTGTGAAGAGGTTCAGGGAAGGGTTCGTCCGCGCCCAGGCCAGGGCCGATGGGGGAACGTGGCCGATGCCCGCCACCTCGCCCGCCTCGTAGGCCCGGACGACCGCCTGGTCGCTGGGGTAGAACTTGAACTGGATGCGGTCGAGCATCGGGACGGGGCCATAGAACTGTCGGTTGGCCTCCAGGATGGCGTAGGCGGGCTCCCCCTCCTCGGTGGCGATCTCCACCAGGCGGAAGGGACCGGTGCCCACCGGCTGCCGGTTGAAGGGATGATCGGGGAGCTGAGCCGCCGTGACCCCTTCCAGGATGTGGGCCGGGAGGAGTCCAATGGTGGTGTAGTCCAGGAAGGGAGCAAAGGGCTGCTGGAGGGTGAAACGGACTGTCCACAGCCCCTCCTTTTCCACCTTGACGGAACGCCAGAGGGTGCTCAGGTCGGGAGAGCCGGGGAAGTCGGGATCCTGGAGCAGCCGGACGGTGAAGAGGACGTCATCGGCAGTGACGGGACGACCGTCGTGCCAGCGGGCATTCTGGCGCAGCTCGAAGGTGTAGGTCAGCCCATCGTCGGAGACTTCCCATCGCAGGGCCAGGTCCGGCACGACCTCCCCCCGCTCATCCAGTTTGGTCAGTCCGTCGAAGAGGAGGGCACAGAGGTCGCCATCCACGACGTATTGGTTGGAGAGAAGAGGGTTCAGGTAACGGGGCGTACCGGCCACTCCTTCCACGTAGGTCCCGCCCCGGGCCGGCACCCAGACGGTGGAGAAGTTCAAGGCCACGTAGATGAGCAAGGTGGCCAGCAAGGCGACCCCTGTGACCACCAGGATGATCTGCCAGCGGATGTATCGGATCACGGTGCAGCGGGTGAGCGGGTCAACAGGTCAACGGATCGGCGGGGGTTAGCCGCTCTGGATGACGTTGAGCAGCGTGACGAGGAAAAAGACAATGGAGAGGACGATGGTAAGGTTGAACATCGTCCGCTCCACACCGCGCCGGGTGCGGACGACCGAGGTATCGCTGCCTCCAAAGACGCCGCCCACGCCCGAGGTCCTGGCCTGGAGCAGGATCAGGGCGATGAGGGCGATGGAGACGATGATCTGAGCGATGTTCAAAGCCGTGGCCACGCTGAACCCTCCTTTCGATTCTGGAGATAGCGGAGGGGATTATAACACGGGGGCATCCAAGTGCCAAGGTGGTCCTTTGGTCGCTTGGTCCGCAGTCCACAGTCCGCAGTCCGCAGTCGGCGGTCGGCGGTCGGCCGTCGGCGGTCGTTCGCTCCTCGCGCCCTGCCCCCTGTCTCCCACTCCTCGGTCCTCGGTGCCTCACTCCCCGGTGCCTCCCCCGGTCGGCGGTCGTATGCTGTCCACGGTTGACGAATCGGACCACGAATGGTATAATTAGCTCTGCTAACCGTTAGTAGTACCAACATCAACGAAAGGGAGCTCCGGTGATCTCCAACGAACAACTGGCCCGCCGCATCCTGGAACTGATCCCCCTGGCGATGCGTGCCGTCCACGCCCGGATGCGCCGCATGACAGAGAGCAGCTTCGTCCCGCCCCACTATCGGGTGCTGGCACTGCTCTACCGAGAGCCTCGGGGGATGAGCGACTTGGCCCGCTGCCAGGCAGTCAGCCTGCCCACGATGTCCCGGACGGTGTCCGCCCTGGTCGAGCGCGGCCTCGTCGCCCGCAGTCGGGACCCGAAGGATCGCCGTCGGGTGCTGCTGAGCCTCACCGACGAGGGCCGGGCCCTCTTCCTGCGGGTTCACGCCGAGATTGAGGAGCGGCTGGCTCAGAGGATCGCCACTCTGTCGGCCGAGGAGCGGGAGCAGTTGGCCGCCGGCCTGGAAGTTCTCCACCGCCTCTTCGCTGCCGACTTCCCCACGAAAGGCCCCTCGAGAATCACCGAGCGCGTGTAACTGTTCACCCTCCCGCAGGTTAAGCGCGTTTCCGACGCGAAACCGTGCTTCCAATAGCCCATCGGGGCTGAAAGCGCCCTCGACCGGTGACCTGCGGGAGGGCAGGCTGAATAGATCCGCGAGCGTACAGATTGGGAGGGACGATGAAAGCGATTGAAGCCCAAGGATTGGTCCGCAAGTTCGGCGACCTGGTCGCCGTCAAGGGCGTCACCTTCGACGTGGAGCAGGGAGAGATCTTCGGGTTCCTGGGACCCAACGGAGCGGGCAAGACGACGACCATCAATATGCTCTGCACGCTCCTGCGCCCCACGGAGGGCACTGCCCTGGTCGCCGGCCACGACATCCGGCGCGATCCCGATGCCGTCCGCCGGTCCATCGGATTGGTCTTCCAGGACCCCAGCTTGGACGACCAACTGACGGCGATGGAAAACCTCCGCTTCCACGCGATGCTCTACGATATGCCCCGTGATCTCTTCAACCAGCGGGCGTCGGCGCTTTTGGAGCTGGTGGAGCTGGCCGACCGGGCCGACAGCCTGGTGCGGACCTTCTCCGGCGGGATGAAGCGCCGTCTGGAGATGGCACGAGGGCTGTTGCACCAGCCGCGCATCCTCTTCCTCGACGAGCCCACCCTGGGGCTGGACCCCCAGACCCGCCGCCACATCTGGGAGTACGTCATCCGGCTGCGCGAGCAGGAAGGCACGACCATCTTCCTGACCACCCACTACATGGAGGAAGCGGAGATCGCCGACCGCATCGCCATCATTGACCACGGCGAGATCGTGGCCCTGGACAGCCCGGACAACCTGAAGGCGATGGTCGGCGGCGACGTGATCACCCTGCGCACCAGCGACAACGCCGGGGCCGCCCAACGGCTTCAGGCCGCCTTCGACGTGGAGGTGCGCCAGGTCAACGGCGACCTGGTGCTGGAGCTCCCTCGGGGCGACCAGGCCATCCCCCGGCTGGTGCAGGTGCTCTCCAACGGCACCGGGCCGACCATCGAGATCCAGAGCATCAACCTGCGCCGCCCCACTCTGGAGGACGTCTTCATCCGGCTGACGGGACGCACCATCCGCGAGGAAGAGAGCAGCACCGTGGAGCGGATGCGGCTGCGCACCCGGGCCTGGCGAGGGACGAGGAGGTAACCGCGATGCGACGACATTTGAAGGGACTCTACACCATCTGGTACCGGGATGTGCTGCGCTTCTCCCGCGATCGGTCTCGGATCATCGGTTCCCTGGCCCAGCCTTTGCTCTTCCTCTTCATCTTCGGTGCCGGCCTCTCACCGACGATGACGGGGTTGGCCCAGGGACAACTGGACTTCCAGTCCTTCCTCTTCCCCGGCATCATCGCGATGGCCGTCCTCTTCACCGCCGTCTTCTCGGCCGTCTCCATCGTGTGGGACCGCCAGTTCGGCTTTTTGAAGGAGGTGCTGGTCGCCCCCATCTCCCGCATCGTCGTGGCCCTGGGAAAGGTGGCCGGCGGGAGCACCGTCGCTATGTTCCAGGGAGCGATCATCCTGCTGCTGGCCCCTCTCATCGGCGTCCACCTCAGCCTGGACCAGATCGTCGTCCTCCTGGCGCTGATGCTCCTGACGGCGGCCACGATGACCTCCTTAGGCGTCCTGATGGCCTCCCGGATGCGCTCGATGGAGGGGTTCCACCTGATTATGAACTTCACCCTGATGCCGATGTTCTTCCTGAGCGGGGCTTTCTTCCCCGTGCAGGGAGTTCCTCTCTGGCTGGAATGGCTGGCCAGGGTGGACCCGATGACCTACGGGGTGGACCCCATCCGCCAGGTGGCTCTGCGGGGAAGCGTCCCCGACTTCGTCCTGGAGATGGTCCGCCTGCACCCCATCGCCACCGACGTGGTCCTGCTGGCCCTCTTCTGGCTCGCCTTCCTGGTGCCGGCCGTTTGGGCCTTCAACCGCACCGACTAGCACGCCACCAGGATGGTCCTGAGCAGGCGGACGCCGGACCGTTGACCGCGCACGCGATCTCCTTCCTCGCGGGCAGGTCTGATGGAAGGGCGGTTCCCCGGCGCCGGGGAGCCGCCCTTTCCTGTCGGCCCCACACCTGGGCAAGACCCGATTTGCTGAGAAGGCCAAAACCGGCTATAATGCCCCCACATACGCAACACCCATCACGTAACCCGAACACGTTCCACGTCTCACGTGTCACACCCAGAGGTGGGAGCTATGCCGCGCAGAAGCTACCTGGAGGCCATCGCCGATCACGTGGTCGTCTTCGACGGAGCCAACGGGACCCAACTGCAGAAGTACCCTCTCACCGCCGAGGACTTCGGCGGTGAGCGGTACGTCGGCTGTTTCGACTACCTGGCCATCACCCGCCCCGACGTGCTGGCCGAGGTCCACAGCGGCTACTTCGCCGCCGGCAGCGAGGTGGTGGAGACCAACACCTTCCGCAGCAACCGGATCACGCTGGCCGAGTATGGCCTGCAGGACCGGGTGCTGGAGATCAATCGGGCCGCGGCCCGGATCGCCCGGCAGGTGGCCGACCGCTTCGAGCGGGAGACGGGCATCCCCCGTTACGTGGCCGGCTCCATCGGCCCCACGGGCAAGCTCCCCTCCTCGACCGATCCCGAACTCTCCGACATCACCTTCAAGGAACTGGAAGAGGTCTACCGGGAGCAAGCTCAGGGGCTCGTCGAAGGGGGCGTGGACCTGCTCCTGGTGGAGACAAGCCAGGACATCCTGGAGGTCAAGGCCGCCGTCGCCGGCATCCACCGCTACTTCCAGGAGAGCGGCCGGCGCGTCCCCCTGCAGGTCCAGGTGACGCTGGACACCTCCGGGCGGATGCTCCTGGGGACCGACATCGCGGCAGCCCTGACGACGCTGGTCTACCTGCCCATTGACGTCATCGGCATCAACTGCTCTACGGGGCCGGAGCATATGCGGGAGCCGGTCCGCTACCTGGTGGAGCACAGCCCTCGCCCCATCAGCGTCCTCCCCAACGCCGGGCTCCCCCTCAACGTGGACGGGGAGGCGGTCTACCCCCTCCAGCCCGACCCCTTCGCCGAGATGATGGCCGAGTTCGTCGCCTGGGGGGTGGAGGTGGTGGGGGGCTGCTGCGGCACGACGCCGGCCCACATCGAGCGCCTTATCGAGGTCATCTCCCCCCAACGCTACCGCCAGGAGCAGGCCCGGCGTCCGGGCGCGATCCGGGCCGGCCGGCAGCGCACCTACATCCCCACCGTCTCCTCGGGCATGCGGGCCGTCCCCCTGCGCCAGGAGCCGCCCCCCCTCCTGGTGGGTGAGCGGATCAACGCTCAGGGCAGCCGGAAGGCCAAGCGGCTCCTCCTGGCCGGCGATTACGACGCCATCCTGGAACTGGCCCAGGAGCAGATGGCCTACGGGGCCCACGTCCTCGACGTCTGCGTGGCGATGACGGAGCGGGAGGACGAGGCGGAGATGATGCGCACGGTGGTGAAGAAGCTCTCCACCAGCGTCGAGGCACCGCTGATGTTCGACTCCACGGAGCCGGCCGTCATCGAGGCCGCCCTGGAGACCTACCCGGGGCGGGGCATCATCAACTCGATCCACCTGGAAGGGGGGCGCGACCGGATAGACGCCGTCCTCCCCCTGGCCGTCAAGCACGGAGCCGCCGTCGTCGCCCTGACCATAGACGAGCAGGGGATGGCCAGGACCGCCGAGCGGAAGCTGGAGGTGGCCCGGCGCATCTACCGGATCGCCGTGGAGGAGTACGGCCTGCCGCCCGATGCCCTCATCTTCGACCCGCTCACCTTCACCCTGGCGACCGGCGATCCCGAGTACGCCAACGCCGCCGTGGAGACGCTGGAGGGGCTCCGGCGCATCAAGGCAGAACTGCCCGGCGTGCTGACCAACCTGGGGGTGAGCAACGTCTCCTTCGGCCTCCAGCCGGCCGCCCGCCGGGTGCTCAACAGCGTCTTCCTCTACCACGCCGTGGAGGCCGGGCTGGATGTGGCCATCGTGAACCCCCGTCACACGACGCCCTACAGCGAGATTCCCGAAGAGCAGCGGACGCTGGCCGACGACCTGATCTTCAACCGCCGACCTGACGCCCTCTCCCGCTTCATCCAGTACTTCGAGGAGCACGAGGTGACGATGGAAGAGGCGGAGCGGGTGGACCCCACCGCCGGGATGACGCCGGAGGAGAAGCTCTACTGGCAGATCGTCCACCGGCGCAAGGAGGGGATCGAGGCGCTGGTGGACGCGGTGGTCGCCGCCCACGATCCCGTCTGGACTCTCAACCAGGTCCTCCTGCCGGCGATGAAGGAGGTGGGAGACCGGTTCGGGGCCGGCGAGCTGATCCTCCCCTTCGTCCTCCAGAGCGCCGAGGTGATGAAGCAGGCCGTCGCCCGGCTGGAGACCTACTTGGAACGGGCGGAGGGGACGAGCAAAGGGCAGATCGTCCTGGCCACCGTCTACGGCGACGTCCACGACATCGGCAAGAACCTGGTCAAGACGATCCTGGTCAACAACGGCTACATCGTCCACGACCTGGGGAAGCAGGTGCCCGCCAACGTCATCATTGACAAGGCGGTAGAAGTACAGGCCGACGCCATCGGGCTGAGCGCCCTGCTGGTCAGCACCAGCCGCCAGATGCCCCTGGTGGTCAACGAACTGGCCCGACGAGGGCTGGAGATCCCCGTCCTCATCGGGGGCGCAGCCATCAACCGGCGCTTCGGGCGGCGCATCCTCTTCCTGGAGGACAACGGTCGCCCCTACCCGGCCGGCGTCTTCTACTGCAAGGACGCTTTCGAGGGGCTGGCGGTGATGGATCGGCTGGTGAACCCGGAGCAGCGGGAGGCACTGCTGGCCCAGGTCATCGCCGAGGCGGAGGCCGAGGTCCGGCAGCGCCCCGCTCCGACGGCGGCGGCCCCCGGTCCGGCGGAGGCCGGGCCGAGGTCCGTCCCGCCGCCCCCGCGCATCCCGGAGCCCCCCTTCTGGGGCCCCCGCGTGGTGCGGGAGATCCCCCTGGAGGCCGTCTTCCCTTACATCCACAAGCCGGAACTCTTCCGCCTGAGCTGGGGGGGCAAGAACACGCGCGGTGAGGCTTGGGAGCGGCTGGAGGCGGAGTTTGAGGCGCGGCTGGCCCGGATGCAGCGGGAAGCGTTGCAGGAGGGCTACCTGCGCCCCCAGGCCGTCTACGGCTACTTCCCCTGCCAGAGCGAGGGGGACGACCTGGTGCTCTACGACTGGCGGGAGCCGGCCGCGCGGCGGGAGATCGCCCGCTTCACCTTCCCGCGCCAGCCCTCGGGAGAGCGGCTCTGCCTGGCCGACTACTTCGCGCCGGTGGGATCGCCCCAGGTGGATGTGGTGGCGCTGCAGGTGGTGACGGTGGGGCCGGGGGCCACGGAGAAGTTCGACGCCCTGCAGGCGGCCGGCGACTACAGCGAAGCCTACTACGTCCACGGCCTGGCCGTCCAGACGGCCGAGGCGACGGCCGAGTACCTGCACCGCTACATCCGGCGGGAGCTGGGGCTGACCGACGACCAGGGGAAGCGCTATTCTTGGGGCTATCCCGCCTGTCCCGACCTGAGCCAGCACCGGCTCGTCTTCGACCTGCTGCCGGCCGAAGAGGCGCTGGGGATGAGCTTGACGCCGGCCTACCAACTGGTGCCGGAGCAGTCCACCGCCGCCCTGGTCGTCCACCATCCGGCAGCCCGCTACTTCTCCGTCGGCCTCGGCCGGGATGCCCAACTGGCGCAAGCGATTCGCCGGCCCCCCGAGGAGGCGAACCGATGACCCAACACTCCCTCTTCGACCGGGCGCTCAAGGTCCTGGCCCGCAACCACGCCGACGCCTTCCTGCGGCTCGCCTTCCCCCACCGCCCTGTCCGCCTTCTCGGCACCGTCGAGAACGTCGAGATTGACCTGCCCGCCCAGCGGGTGGACTTCGTCCATCAGATCGAGGACGAGGGGACCGAAAAGCTCCTCCACCTGGAGTTCCAGACCCGCCACGAGCCGGACCTCCCCCGGCGGCTCTTCGTCTACTCCGGGGCCCTCACCCGCCGCTTCGACCAGGAGGTGCTGACCTTGGTGCTCTACCTGGAGCGGCGCCACCGGGTGCCGCCAGGGGTGTACGAGACCCGGCTGGGGGGCGAGGTGGTCAACCGCTTTCGGTATCCGACGGTGGGGCTGTGGGAGCACGAGGAGCGGATACGGAGCGGGGAGTTGCGGGCCTTGGCTCCGCTGCTGGTGGTGGTGGCCGAGGAGCGAGACGAGGGGGTGTTGGCGGAGGAGCGACGGCTGATCCTGGAGGAGCGGGATGAGCGGCGGCGGGCGGAGTTGCTGGCGGCGGCGGTGACGGTGGCGAGCCGATACTTTGAGCGAGACTTTCTGTGGGACTTCTTTCGAGAGGAGGTGGAGATGATGCGCGAAGCGAGTTTCATTGAAGAATGGATCGAGGAAGGCATCCGCAAGGGTGAAGAACGAGGGATACAACGCGGTCTCCAGAAAGGTCTCTTGCAGGCCCGGCGGGAGGACATCATGGACCTCCTACTGATCCGCCTTGACCTCTCCTACCGGCAGATCAAGACGCTGGAAGATCACCTAAAGCGGATCGAGGACCCAGAGGCATTGCGAGAAGCAGTGGGGATGGCTGCTCAGGCCGAGAGCTTGGAGGCTTTCCTGGAACAGTTGGAAGCCCTGGAGAAGAGGACCGCGATCGAGGAGAAGACGCGATGATTGTGGCACGGCTGCTCAGTCTGCTGGGGTTTGTCTTCTTCATCCTCTTAGTCGGGTACATCCTGTACACCTTCTCGGAGCGCCGACGGAACCCCCGTGTCCGCTTCCGGCTCTCCGTCATCCTGACCCTGCTGGTCCTGGCCTTGCTCTCCAATGCCATCGGGGCCAGCGTCGTGGTCATTGACGCTGGCGAGGTGGGGGTCGTCTTCAACGCCATCACCGGTCTCCAGGATACCCCGCTGATGCCGGGGATGCACATCCTCATCCCCTACATCAACGAGGTCTACCGCTACTCTACCCGCGAGCAGGTCTACACGATGACTAAGACCTATGCCGAGGGGGAAGTGCTGGGCGACGATTCCCTCTGGTCGCCCACGATCGAGGGGCTTCAGGTCGGCATTGACTCCTCCACCCGCTATCGGATCAAGCCGGAGATGGCCCCCTACATCCACAACAACTTCCGCTACGACTACAGAGAGATCCTCATCCGGCCCAGCATCCGTTCCATCGTCCGGCACTACGTTTCCCAGCACACGGTGGCGGAGATCTACGGCCCCAAGCGGGCGGAGATCCAGGAGGCAATCACCGAAGCCCTGCGCGAGCGATTTGAACCGGAGGGGTTCGAACTCCTCTCCTTCGACATCCGCAACGTGAACTTCACCGATGAATACGCCAAGGCCATCGAGCAGAAGCAGATCGCCCAGCAGCAGGCCGAGCAGATGGAGTATGTGCTCCAGCGAGAGCAACAGGAAGCGGAACGGAAGCGGGTCGAGGCTGAAGGCCTCCGAGATGCAGCCATCACCCAGGCGGAGGGGGAAGCGAGAGCCGTGAAGATCCGCGCCCAGGCTGAGGCCGAGGCGCTGGCGTTGATCAACGAGGTTCTGTCCAAGAACCCCCAACTGCTGCAGTACAAGTACATCGAGAAGCTGGCTCCCAACGTTACGATTATGCTGCTGCCGGCCAACAGCCCATACCTCTTCGATCTGCAATCCCTCATCGGCCAGGCGGAGCAAGGGCGGTCTGTAACGCCCTCCTCCCCCTCTTCGGAGATGCCGGGGGGGAGTACGCCGTGATCGCTCGCTCCATTGCAGTGTCCTCCCGCAGGTCACGTGGTGCCCGGCGACAGCAACGGCTCACCGGAAACTGGCCGTGACGCACTTCAGGCCGTGGGGGGAACCTGCGGGAGGATCCCTAGACCAACTTTCTCGGTTGACTTCCCTCGAGAATCTGGCATAATACGTTGGGGCTCTTCGGAGCGCGACGTCTCAGAAACCCGGTTGGGCGCTCTGCAAGCAAGGCAGGGTTGGCTGCCAGGGCTTTCTGGAGCCAAAGGGATCCCTCTTGCAGGAAACAGCCGGGTTTCTTTGCTTCAGAAGTGGAGCGGTCTGTGGAAGCAGTGGTGATAGACGAGATCCTGACTGAGGTGCGGGAGGCGTTGGCCCGGGATGACTGGGACCGAGCCGTCTCCCTCATCGAAGCCTTGCGCCCGGCCGACCAGGCTGACCTCTTCAGCGACCTGGAGCCTCAGGAGCAGGACGAGCTGCTCCCCCACCTGGATGTCGAGGATTCCGCCGACATTCTGGAGGAGATGGACGAGGAGGAGGCCGCTGAGGTGGCATCTCGCCTGGAGATGGACGATCTGGTCCGCATCCTAGACGAGATGGAGCCGGACGAGGCTGCTGACCTGCTGGGGGACATCCGGCCTGAGCAGGCGGTCAGGGCATTGGAGGCTATGACCGATGCCGACGAGGTCCGCCTCCTAATGGCCCACGAGGACGAGAGCGCCGGCGGGCTGATGACCCCAGCGCCGGTCGTGCTGCACCGAGACATGACCGTCGAAGAGGCGATCACCCACCTGCGCCGCGCCGCTCCCGACACCGAGACCGTCTACTACCTTTTCGTCGTGGACGACGACAACCGCCTGGTGGGGGTCGTCTCCCTGCGCCAGCTCGTCATCGCCGAGCCGGAGACCCCCATCGAGGTGATCATGGATCCGGACGTGATCTACGTCCAGGCCGGCACCGACCAGGAGGAGTGTGCCCGGCTGATGTCCCGCTACGACCTGCTGGCCCTGCCGGTCACCGATGCCCAGGGTCACCTCCTGGGCCTCATCACCCACGACGACCTGGTCGAGGTGCTGGAAGAAGAGGCGACCGAGGACATCTACCGTCTGGGCGGTGTGCCCGAAGAGGAGGATGTGGATGCGCCCCCCTGGGAGTCGCTGCGCACCCGGCTGCCCTGGCTGGTTCTGAACATCGCCACTGCTCTGATCTCCGCCACCGTCCTCAGCCTCTTCGAGGGCACCATCGCCCAGGTCGCCGCCTTGGCCGCCTTCTTCCCCATCGTGGCCGGAGTCAGCGGCAGCGCCGGCACCCAGACGCTGACCGTCATCGTGCGCAGCCTGGCCCTGGGGGAGGTGGAACCCCGCCGGGGACTGCGGGTCCTGGCCAAGGAGGTCGGCATCGGCATCGTCAACGGCATCGCTTTGGGCCTGCTGGTCGCCCTCATCGCCGCCATCTGGAAGGGGATGCCAGCCCTGGGGCTCATCGTGGGCATTGCGATGCTCCTCAACCTGATCGCCGCTGGTCTGGCTGGAGTCCTGGTCCCTCTCTTCCTCTCCCTGGTGGGCATTGACCCGGCCTTGGCCTCCCCCATCCTGGTCACCACGACGACCGACACTTGCGGCTACTTCATCTACTTAGGTTTGGCTACCATAGCCCTGAAAGGGTTGCTGTGACACACCTTTCTCGCACGCCTCGCCTTCCACCCCCGGTTCTCATCACCCGCCCTGCCCAACTGGCCCTGTTGATGGCCGCCCTACGAGAGCAGCCAGCCATCGCTGTGGACACCGAGTCCAACAGCCTCCACGCTTACCAGGAACAGGTCTGCCTCATCCAATTTTCCACACCCCAGGCCGACTACTTGGTGGATCCGCTGGCCGACCTAGACCTCTCCCCCTTGGGAGAGCTCTTCGCCAATCCGGCGATCGAGAAGGTCTTCCACGCAGCCGACTACGACATCGCCTGCCTGAAGCGCGACTTTGGCTGGAGCTTCGCCAACCTCTTCGACACCCAATGGGCCGCCCGCATCCTGGGCTGGTCCCAGGTGGGGCTGGCCAGCATCCTCAAGACCCACTTCAACGTTCACGTGAACAAAAAATGGCAGCGGTTCAACTGGGGAGAGCGCCCTCTGCCCACCGAGGCCCTGGACTACGCCCGGCTGGATACCCACTATCTCCTGCCGCTGCGGGATCGGCTGCTCGCCGAACTCCGCTCCCGGGGACGGTTGGAGGAGGCCCGCGAGGTCTTCGCCGAACTGACCGCCATCGAGCCCCACTTCTCTTCCTTCACCCCCGACGATTTCTGGCGGATCCGGGGCGCGTGGGACCTGGACCCCCAGGGCCAGGCAATCCTACGCCGGTTGGCGATCTGGCGAGATCGGGAGGCCCGTCGCCGCAACCGCCCTCCCTTCAAGGTGCTGGGAGATAGCACCTTAGTGGCCCTGGCCCGGGTCCGCCCTGACCGGACAGAGGCGATGATAGGCATCCCCGGTCTGAAGGAGCACCACATCCGCCGCTATGGCTCCGCCCTCCTGCGAGCGATCCGGGAAGGGAAGAAGGACCCGCCACCCCCGCCGCCCCCCCGTCCTCCCCGGCCTGACGAGATCGCCATCCTGCGCTATGAAGCGCTGCGGGAATGGCGTCGCCAGGTGGCGGCCCGACGGGGCGTGGACCCCGACGTGGTCATCTCCAATGCCGCTTTGTGGACCATTGCGAGCCACGCCCCCTCATCGCCGGAAGCCCTGGCCGAGTTGGGTGTCCTGGGCCCCTGGAAGCTGCGCACTTACGGCGAGGCCCTGATCCAGGTCCTGCACTCGTAGGAACATTCCCGGGATCACCGGTTCCTCTGAGCTCGCCATCCCTCAGAAAACGCATCGAGCGACCCCGAAGGGTCGCTCGAGCGGAAGGAGGAAGTTGCCCATACAGCCGGAGCCGGGCGCGGCCAGACCGACACCGGACTGTATCAGCCCACTCGGTCAGGGGTGCCACCGCCTGCCCCGCCGCCGCAGGGGGCGGACAGGGATGAGCACCGGTTGCCAGGTCGGCGTCCTACCATTCAACCATCCCAACGCCAGCCACTCTCGAAAACGCCTCTCCAACTCTCGAACCTTACGCCCTACCAGCCGACCCACTCGCTTCCCTTGCATACGTCTCTCCCCAGTTCTCACCATCATTGCCATCCCAACGACCTGCCATCCCCAACCACAACCGACCGGCAACCTCTCTGGGCGACTCCTTCCTCCCTTCCAACCGGGGGGCCTGCCTTATCCCGACTCCACCAGCCCGCCAGCCTGCGGGATGGGCGATGGCAGCGAGAGTGTCCGCGGGGCTGGCTTCGGGCTATCGGACTTGGAGGGCTGGGCCACCTCCCCAGTAGCCGCCAGGAGGGGAACAAGTTGTTCCACAGTCTGCCGGGTGTAGAGCCAGACGAGCCCGATCTGGCTGGAGCGCACCCGCCGATCAAAGGTCAGCGTGAGGAAAAAACGCTCTCCCACGCCGGCCGTGTAAACATCGTAAGCCGTCCCCTGGTGGTAGTTGAGGTTGAAAACGTGCTTCTCCCCCAGGTAACGGGCCATCCGCACAGCGCTCAGGAAGCTCTCCCGGGCATAGCCCAGCATCTCTTCCTCGTTCAGGCTCACCGAGCCTCCCCGCCGGACGAGCAATCGGCCCATCTCATCGGCCAGGAAGGCCCCTTGAGCGCCCACCTTCTGCCGCAGGTCCTCCAAGTGGCGCGCCACCCGATCCACTTGGTCCCCGGTCAGCACGGAGTCTGACGGCAACGGGTTCTCCCGGAGGGCTCGCAGGACTGTCTCCACGAAGTCGTCAATGTGAAAGGGCTTGGTAAAGTAGTGGAAGACGCCCAACTGAGCAGCTTCGGTTTGCACCTCGTCGGAACCGTAGGCAGTGATGAGGATCGTCGTGATCCCTGGCTGCATCTCCTGAGCTCGCCGAATCAGCTCCAGGCCGTTCATCCCCGGCATCCTCAGGTCGGTCACCAACACTTCGAAGGAGGTGTAGGCCAGTTCGTGGAGTGCCTCCTCGGCCGAGGGGACGCTGACGACCTGAGGCCCCTGCTCCAGCGCTTCCAGGCTCTCTTGTAAAAAGAAGGCGACCTTACTTTCGTCTTCAACGATCAGGACACGCTGGCTGCCAATAGATCGTCGGTCGCGCGCTGTCGGTTCCACTGTGGGAGTCGCCGGTTGCATGCGCAAGTCCATCCAACACTCCCCTGACTCTTCCGTCAGGTCCGCGTCCGGGCCTCTAGCCCCTGGTCATCCCCATTTTACCACAAGCCACCATCCCCAAAAATTAAGGCGAGGTTACGGGATGGTTACAAACAGCCCAACGTTTGTGACCGGATGGTTGCCCGACCATCCGGTTCCTTGGCCCGCCGATGGGGGTAATCACTCCTGCACCTTTGGTGATTACCCATATCTTGGGGGTAGGGGTAGGAACTGCCCCATCCGTGCGTTCGTGAGAAACTCGTGGACGGCTTACCACAGCCCATCCTCTCACTCACTTATGGGCAATCACCAGTTGCACCCCCGGCGATTACCCATATCTTTGGAGATAGGGAGGCTAGCCGTCCACGAATGGGGCACGAGTACACAGATTAACGCAAGTTTTGTGCAATCAGAAGCTGAACCGTTCAAATCGGCGAGAAAACGCAACTTTTGAAGAGCGGCAGGGCCAGTTGGAAAGCTACGGAATCCCGGATCTCCAACTCCACGCCTGCAAAGGCGC
>Ga0256830_1000113_pt1 | contig 72250 bp, 70 predicted proteins | sample 128326metaG_FD_190537 | JGI IMG/M metagenome (GOLD analysis project Ga0256830, IMG submission 190537) | Hydrothermal vent microbial communities from Lau Basin, Pacific Ocean - 128-326 | ecosystem: Environmental > Aquatic > Marine > Hydrothermal vents | place: Pacific Ocean: Lau Basin | collected... | reverse complement strand
TTCCTGAGACAGGAATACAGCGTGCCCATTCTTATTAAAGTCAACAATCAGAACAATAAAGAAGTGTTTAGTGGATGGTGGTTTGGAAAAGGTAAAGGGTATGGTCCTGACCCTACAATTGAAGATAGTGCAAAGATTAGCCTTACTTTGTTGGGCAGTAATTTTTGTTGAAAAAATGAGTTCAATGTAAGCGAAATAACCAAGGTAAACACTAATGAGTGAAAATATGAACGATAACACCCAACAGACAATCTCGCTGGAAGTCCTCTACGATACCATGTCGAAAGAGGTTGACGGTTTGTATAAGCAGATGATCACTATCTGTACGGCGTTTCTTGGTGGGACGTTGGTACAGTTTGGGAAGCCGGAGCATATGAACAACCCAAAATGAAACTTTCCCCAAAATACAACACCACGGGCCTTATCGAGGCCCAGTTTGAGCCTGGCTCCAGAGGCCGTGTCCTTAGGAACAAACTTGGCATCAAGCGCAAGCGGGAGATGGACAGGGTAGAGCTTGAAGCACAACTTAGGGCGTTTACAAAGCTTGCCGGCATGTTCAGCATAAAACACAGGTTTACGGCCAAGGATATATGCCGCATTCACGAGGTATGGCTTGGCGATATATACGAATGGGCGGGCAAGTACCGGCAGGTCAATGTCAGCAAGGGGGAATTTCCATTTGCCAGCGCTGCACAGATTCCAAAGCTCATGAAAGACTTAGAGCGGGGACTCCTCAAAGAGTTCACGCCATGCAACTTCAAGACCCTTGAGGAAGTGGCCAGAGCGATTGCCACGGTGCACGTAGAGCTTGTGCTGATTCATCCATTCAGAGAAGGCAACGGCAGAGTCGCCCGTCTGCTTGCAGACCTGATGGCGATGCAGGCGAACTATCCACCGCTTGATTACACCAGCATAAGCAGAGGTACACAACGTAAAGCATACTTCAGAGCAGTACAGGAGGGAATAAATAAGAACTATCAACCTATGATTAAGATTTTCGACCGCGTGATTTCAAGGACTTTGAAGGAGGCACAGCAATAATGGTATTCATGCTTTCTCTGACATCGGTTTCAGACCAGTTGTCAGAAGGCTTTATGTGCACACCTTCTATGGCCGAAGAAGAGTTGACAGACGTATATATGAACCGTCTGGCCCTCTCAGGGTCTTTGAATATGGGGTTGGTCTCTAATAAGGATTTCCGCCTCATGTCCATATTATACAACATATTAAACAACATCGCAATGTGCGGATGAGAGACAAAATCAGTTGAGCAAACAGGTACTAACAGAAAACGTCCTTGAACAAACCGCTCTCCAGTGGCTTAAAGCCCTCGGCTACGAGGTTCTGTTCGGTCCGGACATATCGCCTGACGGCGATACCTTCACCCCTGCCCTCTCCCTCTGGGAGAGGGCGAGTTACGGCGAAGTCGTCCTTATCGGGCGGTTGCGTAAAGCCCTGACCCAGATTAACCCGAATATTCCGGAAGATGCCATCGATGATGCTGTAAGGAAGGTTACCCGAGCCGAGAGTCCAAGCCTTGTCGAAAACAACCGCCGCTTTCACCGCATGCTGACCGATGGGATTGATGTTTCTTACATGTCCGAAGGTCGGGAGATCCACGATAAGGTCTGGCTGTTTGACATCGAAGATCTGGCTAACAACGACTGGCTGGCCGTGAACCAGTTTACCGTTGTGGAGAGCCACAGGAACCGACGCCCAGACATCATTGTTTTCATAAACGGCCTCCCCCTCGCCCTCATCGAACTGAAAAACCCGGCTGATGAGAAGGCCACAATCAGGCATGCGTTCAACCAGTTGCAGACCTACAAGGCGGACATATCGGGCCTATTTATATTCAACGAGCTGATGATAGTCTCCGATGGCCTTGAGGCCCGCATGGGCACGCTCACCTCAGGATGGGACCGCTTCATGCCGTGGCGGACCATTGACGGTGTGGACGTAGCCCCGCCAGGTTCCGTCCAGCTTGAGGTACTGCTCAAAGGGGTATTCGAGAAGAAGCGGCTGCTTGACCTTATTCTGAATTTTGTTGTGTTTGAGGATGACGGGGCGCAGGTGATAAAGAAGGTGGCGGCCTACCACCAGTACCATGCTGTCAACAAAGCCGTGAACTCCACCTTGTCCGCCTGCGGAATCGAGGCCGAGCCGGACTTGCTTTTCGGAAGGTTTCCGGCCCCGGAGGAAGGGAATCCTTTTTATGTAAAAGAGGAGGGTGCGCCTTATGGGAAGGAGACAAAGCAATTCGGTAACCGCCGTATCGGGGTGGTCTGGCACACGCAGGGAAGCGGCAAAAGCCTCCTCATGGTCTTCTACGCCGGAAAGGTCATCCGACATCCAGCAATGGGAAATCCGACCCTTGTGGTCATCACAGACCGTAACGACCTGGACGACCAGCTCTACGGAACCTTTTCAGGATGTAAAGACCTGCTACGACAGACACCCGTGCAGGCCGAAAGCAGAGAGCATATAAGAGAGTTGCTGAAGGTGGCCTCAGGCGGTGTCATATTCACTACCATACAGAAGTTCCTGCCCGATACAAAAGGCGTCTCTTATCCAGTCCTTTCTGAACGCGAGAACATCGTGGTCATCGCCGATGAGGCGCACAGGAGCCAGTACGACTTCATAGACGGCTTTGCACGGCACATGCGGGATGCCCTGCCCAATGCGTCGTTTATAGGCTTTACCGCAACCCCGCTTGAACGCGACGACCGGAGCACCCCGGCAGTATTCGGCAATTATATCGACACATACGACATTCTACGGGCGGTCGAGGACGGAGCTACCGTGCCCATCTATTACGAAGGGCGGTTGGCCAGGATAGAACTTTCGGAAAAAGAGAGGCCGAAGCTCGACCACGAATTCGAGGAAGTCACGGAAGGAGAAGAAGAGTCCGAAAAACAGAGGTTGAAGACAAAATGGGCCCGCCTTGAAGCCATGGTCGGAACGGAAAAGCGCATCGGCATGGTGGCGGAGGACCTGGTTTCACATTTCGAGCGGCGTCTTGAGGCCATGGTCGGCAAGGCATTGATCGTCTGTATGAGCCGTCGGATCTGTGTGGACATGTATAACGCCATCGTCAAGCTCAGGCCGGAATGGCACAACGAGGACGACGACAAGGGGGTCATAAAGGTTGTAATGACCGGCTCTGCATCCGACCCCTTGGAGTGGCAGCAGCATATCCGCAACAAGGCACGGCGGGAGGCCATAGCCAAGAGGTTCAAGGATCCGGACGACCCGCTCAAGCTGGTCATCGTGCGTGATATGTGGTTGACGGGCTTTGACGTGCCTTGTTTGCATACTATGTATGTGGACAAACCTATGCGAAGCCATGGGTTGATGCAGGCCATCGCCCGCGTGAACCGGGTGTTCAAGGACAAGCCCGGCGGGCTTGTGGTGGACTATCTCGGTCTGGCTGATCAGCTCAAGCGCGCCCTGGCGGATTATACGGCAAGCGGAGGACGTGGTAGTGCCACGATCGATCAGGAAGAGGCGGCGGCATTGATGCTTGAGAAGTACGAGATCGTTTGTGACATGTACCATGGCTTTGACTATAAGCCTCTTCTCCACGCCACGCCAGCCGAGCGCATGGCAGGCATTGCTGCCGCGATGGAACATATCCTTACACTTGAAGAGGGGAAGAAAAGGTATCTTCAAGCAGTTACAGTACTCTCAAAAGCATTCGCCCTGGCCGTGCCGCATGAAGAAGCGCTCAAGATTCGGGATGAGGTCGGCTTCTTCCAGGAAGTCAGAAGCGCCCTTGCAAAAGCCACTGTCGAAGGGGAAGGAAAGACCCCGGAAGAGCTTGATACCGCCATCAGACAGTTGATTTCCAAGGCCATTGTTTCCAATGAAGTGGTCGACATCTTCGCAGCGGCAGGGCTCAAGAAACCGGATATCTCGATTCTGTCGGATGAGTTCTTAGCCGAGGTTCAGCAACTCCCACAACGCAACCTTGCGGTTGAATTGCTTCAGAAGCTGCTCAAGGACGAAATCAAAACACGTATGCGGAAGAATGTTGTTCAGGCCCGCTCGTTTGCGGAGATGATCGAGGAGGCTATTCTTAAGTATCAGAATCGGACAATCGAAGCTGCTCAGGTAATCTCCGAGCTTATCAATCTCGCAAAGGAGATGAGGCAGGCGCAGAGACGGGGAGAAGACCTTGGGCTGACCGAGGACGAGGTCGCATTCTATGACGCACTCGAAGTCAATGACAGTGCAGTCAAGGTGCTGGGCGACGAAACGCTGAAGACCATTGCGCATGAACTCGTCGCTGCCGTTCGAAGGAGTGTAACTATCGACTGGACTATGCGCGAGAATGCAAGGGCACAAATCCGCGTCATCGTGAAGCGTATCCTTCGGAAGTATGGTTATCCTCCTGACAAACAGGAAAAGGCAACCCAGACTGTATTGGAGCAGGCGGAAGTACTTTGTCAAGAATGGGTGGAACGGTGATGGCCGACCAAACAGAAACAAACAACATCCAACTGAAATGAGCTTCCGCTTTTGGCGAAGAATCAAGATTGCACCAGGAGTGACCCTGACAAATCCGCATGGAAGCGGACTTGGACGTGCCGGAGGCACGCCAGAAGGACGCGAGCCAGGGACGGCGAGCGTCAGCGTCTGCCGGAAGGTTGTTCGATTGGTTGAGGGCATTGAGAACGAGACGTCTATCCATGCAGCTTTGATGATTTACAAAGCCAAAGCCCTGCGGCGCCTCGGTCTGGCAACCGCGGCCCGGGACACACTAACAGAGGCCCTGCGCTGCAAGAAGGGCCGGTCCGTGGAGCTCCTTAGAGCGCTCAGGTACGAACGGGCCCTGGTCTACGAGGGCGTGGCGGTCCGGTTGGGGCTTTGATCTTCGATATGGTTGGAGGAGGCTATCTGCAATGATTCGGAATCTGGAACGGATCGAGTACCGCAAAGGACTGCTCGAAAAGGGAATGAAGGCCGACGGTCTGCCGGTGAAAGTCTGGCGCGGGACCGAGATTCCCGAAGACGTGAGGGAGGCGATAAACGAGGAGAATCTGCTCAATCTCGGCGGTGTTTATGGAGACAAGAACGCCGGTGATCCTGTGGAATACGACCACCTCAAACTGGTCCTGAACGACGACACTGTCGAGATCACGGTCTTCAACCGGGGGATCACGCTGCTCATGTCGGACGACGAACGGGTCCGGCACATCCACCGGGTCCTGTGCAAACTGGATAAAGATTGATGGTACAGGGAAAGTCCAATCCAAAGAAAATAGCCTGGAGCGGGCGGATCAAGGCCGTTCAGCCGCGAATCCGCCTCATGCGGTCTTTCGATGAGCGGCACCACAGCTACCAGGGGTACGTGCTTCGCGTTGACGGAACATGCGGGGATGAAAGCGGTGAATTCCTGATCGCCGTGGGAAAGGCCGCTCACGAGAAGCATCAGTTTCGCGCCGGGATGGTGGTTAGCGGTTTATCCGTGCCGGTCCCTGATCCGAGGCTTGAGACAGCCGGATTCTATAAGACGAGTAAACTCAAGGTAGAAAAGAATGTGGAGGATGCCTTGTCCGATGGTCCGCCCTTCCCCGGCGTGCCGCCTGACCTGACGACGTACCGGCAGCGCGGGCACCGGCGACTGGACGCCCGTACTTACGAGGCCAAGTGCCTGACCTGCATCTGGGCCTGCCGGATGCCGGTGGAGATGATCATCGACCACTGGAATCCGTCCATGAAACAGTTCCGCTTCGAGACCTTCTGCTACGGGCCGAAAAGCTGCTCCATCTACCGGGCCGGGCCCAAACGCAAAGTGCCGGGGCGAAAAGGCATGTCCTACACCGAAGAGGACTGGGTCGATGAAGAGGAGACTTCGCACAGGGGAGTTGATGATTGACCTGAACGGGATACAGGCTTGTGTGAAAATACCTCCTGAAATTTCGATCTGAAATTTCAATATGCCTGCCACCCTGCATTCAACGGCAGCGAAATACAAGTCGGGAAGCCCTCGAAAATCACATGTCAACCCCTAAGAATTGACGGAGTACGAATCCTATGAAAAAACTGAGCGCGGCCACTCCGGTGCTGAGGCCCGCCATCTCGAAGAAGTGTTTTGCGAAGGGGAGGTCCTTTGCGACCGAGATATAGTAGTTGAAGAGGAGGATGATCAGCACTGCGGATGCCATGGTGACGCCGAGACAGACGTAATAGTTTGAAAATATCAGGTAAGGGGCGGTCAGGACGAACACGGTGATGATATAGGCGATCCCGGTGTAGACGGATGCCTTGAGCGGCTTCTTCGAGTCACCTTCGGCCTTTGTCGAGAGGTATTCGGACGAGGCCATAGAGAGTGCCGCGGCTATGCCGGTGACCAGGCCCACGAGGGCTATGAGTCGCGTGTTCCTCAGTGCCAGGGTGAAACCTGCAAGCGCTCCGGTCAGTTCCACCAAGGCGTCGTTTAGCCCGAGCACCACGGAGCCAGTGTACTGGAGCCTCTCTTCGTCGAGGAGTTCGAGCAGCCTCTCCTCGTGCTCCTTCTCCTCCCTGATTATGGTCCTGACCCCGTCGAGGTCACTGCTCAGAGCGGCATACGTGCCCTGGGCGCCTTCCTCGCCGCGCTCCATGAGCTTTACCGCAAACGTGAACCCGAGGATACGGCTTATGAGACGGTACTTCCAGACCTTGAACCTGTCCGGCCTTACATCCTCGCCCGTGTATCTCCTCCAGAACCCCGCGTGCCTCAGCTCGTCGTCGGCTATCCTGTTCAGCACCTCCCTGTTTTCAGGCTCGCTCACCCTTTCGGCGAGCCACCTGTAGATGTGGTGCTCGGTCAGCTCGCTCCTCTGGTGGGCCAGTAACTGCTCCCTCGTCCTCTCGTCGATCTTCGTCCTCTCCACCGATACCATTGCCTCCTTTCCCGCATCCCGATTTGTGCGGAGTCTATTTTAGCATATCCGTCGACGGCTCCTGTTGGCTGCGAAGAGGGGTGGACCCATTGTGAACAGCCCGGATTTGCCGCAAACAGGCCGATCAGGGCGTGCCAGTGGACTGTTGTCCACCGATGCCAATGGATTCCGGTGATTCAATGATTGTAAATTTTTGTTGACAAAAGTGCAATTATCGTATATCATTAATCTATGTTGCAGGGTCTCTTCTCATCGACGGTCAGGGCCGACATACTGGCGCTGCTTCTGAACAATCCCAACGAGAAGTTCTACGTGCGCGAGATCGCAAACATCCTCAGAAAGAATCCCTCGGGAGTCAAGAGGGAGCTCGACAACCTCGAAAAGATAGGCATACTCGTAAGTGAAAGGGTAGCCAACCTGAGATACTTTCAGGCAAACACGGAATCCCCCCTTTTCCCCGAACTCAGGAACCTGATAACGAAATCACTCGGCCTGCCCGGAGCGCTCAAGTCTGTTCTGCGTGCTTCGGGGGTCAAGGCCGCCTTCATTACAGGCCCATATGCAGAGGGGCTTGCCTCTGATTCCATCGATCTCTTTGTCATAGGCGGCACTGCTTCGCTGAAGGAGTCGCTTGAGAACATCGAGAGGGAGTTCAAGGTGACCATAAGGATCAAGCAGGTCTCAGAGGCGGACTTCAGAAAGATGAAAAAAGAGATGCCCGATGAGGTGAAGAGACTCCTGGAAGGCAAGAAGATCGTTCTCTTCGGGAGGGTCTGATTGCATAAAACCCGTTTTCGGGGCAGAAAGGGGGTGAAAAAGGGATGGCTACTGTGAAGAAGACGGTCACGAAGAAGGCGACTGCCGCCAAGAAGACGGCGACGAAGAAGGCAGCCGCCGCCAAGAAGACGGCGACGAAGAAGGCGGCTACCGCCAAGAAGACGGTTGCGAAGAAGGCGGCCACCGCCAAGAAGACGGTCGCGAAGAAGGCGGCCACCGCCAAGAAGACGGTTGCGAAGAAGGCGGCTACCGCCAAGAAGACGGTTGCGAAGAAGGCAGCCGCCGCCAAGAAGACGGTCGCGAAGAAGGCGGCCACTGCCAAGAAGACGGCGACGAAGAAGGCGGCCACTGCCACAAAGAGGGTCACAAAAAAGGCAGCCGCTGCCCTCAAGTAGGAGCACTTTACGGCTGGAGGGCGGTCGATGCCCTCCAGCCACTCTTTTCACCCGTGCCCCGACCGAAGCCGGCCGGTGTGGATGTATTATAAAACACCACGGCGTGAAGGTGCAAAGCCCTTCCTGCAGGGGCACCGGTGGTCTGTCCGCATGTGCGTGGGGAGATACGGAATACGGGCGTTGGGCGGTTGTTTCAGTTGTAGGCTGCGACGCAGGCGTGGCTGAGTTCGGTCTCCTCGGTGACGAGTTTCCAGGAGTCCACGGATGAGAGGAGTTTCCTCAGAAACCTCACATGCGCGGAATGGCCCGCCCTGTCCGCAATGATATGACCCTGTATGGGATGGCCGATGAGAGAGAGGTCTCCTATCAGGTCGAGTATCTTGTGCCTGACGAACTCATCGTCGAACCTCAGGCCTGTTTCGTTCAGTATGCCCTCGTCTCCTATGACAACCGCGTTGTCGAGCGAACCGCCCTTTGCAAGCCCGTTCGCCCTCAGCATCTCGACGTTCTTGAGGAAACCGAATGTGCGTGCAGGGGCTATTTCTTTGACGAAGACATCGTCGTCGAGATCGAGACTCAGGCGCTGCGCGCCGAAGGCGGGATGCTTGAAGTGGATGCTGTAGGTGATCCGCCTGCCCTCGTACGGCAGGGCCGTCACCTCGGTGTGCCCGTCGTTGAGCGTGACGGGGCTCGTTATGCGGATGTATGGACGCATCTTCTCCTGCTCACGGATGCCGGCCGCCCGGATCACGCTGACGAGCTGCCCCGAGCTTCCGTCCAGAACGGGTATCTCCGGGCCGTCCACCTCGACGATGACGTTGTCTATCCCCATGCCTGCAAACGCCGAGAGCAGGTGCTCGATCGTCTTTATCCGCGTGCCGTTCGAGCCTATCGTGGTCGCAAAGGCGGTGTCCACCACAGAGCCGAGTTGGGCCTTTATGACGGTCCTTCTGTCCGTCCTCACAAAGACGACCCCGGTGTCACACGGAGCCGGCCTGAGGGTTATCCTCGTGGCACGTCCGGTGTGCAGCCCTATGCCGTCGAACGCCGTCCTCTTCTTTATGGTCCTCTGTAGTCGCATAAACACGAAAGTTTATTTAAAGCAAGAACTATGCCAAGTGGAATGTTCCGGCCGGCGTGTGGATCGCTGATTGCGGCCTTGCAGTGCGGCTACATGATGTGGCGTTTTCTGCACAGTGACGTCTGCTTGAGGGGTGACTCTCATGCCACCTCGCCGCCGACGACCATCTCGGGTATCCTCACCGTGGGCATCGCGTCGGAGACGGGGACTCCCTGTGCGTCCTTGCCGCAGGTGCCGATGGCGAACCCGAGGTCGGATGCGACCATGTCCATTGACCTGAGAATCTCGGGGCCGTTGCCCGTCAGTGTGGCTCCCCTGACGGGTTCTCCCACGAGGCCGTCCTTGATGATGTATCCCTCCTGGACCTCGAAGACGAAGTCTCCGGTGACGGTATTCACCTGTCCGCCGCCCATCTTCTTGACGAGGAGTCCGTGCGGGACTGACCTGACTATATCCTCGGGCGAGTCCGTGCCCGGTGCGATGAAGGTGTTGCTCATCCGGGGTATGGGCCTGTGCTGGTAGGACTCGCGCCTGCCGTTGCCCGTCGGTCTCCGGCCCTCTTTCATGGCGTTCAGCCTGTCGTACATGTAGGCGACGAGCACCCCCTTGTCGACGAGGACCGTCCTCTGCGAGGGGACGGCCTCGTCGTCGAACCTGAACGAGCCGCGCTTGTTCGGCAGGGTGGCGTCGTCGATGACGGTTATCAGGTCAGAGGCCACGGTCCGGCCGAGCTTTCCCGAGTAGACGGAGAGGCCCTGACCCGAGAGGTCCGCCTCGAGGCCGTGTCCGATGGCCTCGTGTATCATGGTACCGCCGGCCTCTGATGCAATGACGACCGGCATGCGGCCGGCAGGGGCGCGCCTCGCCTTCAGCATCATGACCGCCCTCGATGCAGCCTGTTCCGAGACGGCCTGAAGCGGATACTCGTCGAAGAGCTCGAAGCCCACGTGTCCTCCGACGGGTTCGTAGCCCGTCTGGATCGTGCCGTCTTCGGCTGCAACCACCTGAACGACTGCGAGCGTATGGACCCTCGTGTCGTCAGCCATGACACCCTCGGATGTGGCTATCCTGACGGTCTGAACCGACTCCCTGTAGACGAGTAGCACCTGCCTTATGCTCTGGTGGTAACTCCTCGCCGTACGGTCGGCGTCCTTCAGCATCCCGATCTTTTCCGCCGAGGGGACCTCCTCGGGAGGTATCTTTATCTCGAAGTCGACCGCCGGGTTGATGCTCCTGAGGTCGATGGACTCGGGCGGTTCAGGCCCACTCGATGCCTTGCTCACCGTTTCGGCCAGCCCGAACACGGCGGCCCGGCTGAACTCGTTCGTGTAACCGTAGGCGGTCTTGCCCCCGAATATCACCCTTATCCCGACCCCGGCGTCCGTGCCTTTGAGGAGCTTCTCGATCTTGCCGTCCTCGAGCTGTACGGAGAGCGACCTCTTCGACTCGACGAAGACATCGGCGTAGTCGCCACCGTTTTTCAGTGCGATCCTGAGCGCCTTGTTCAGTGTATCCCGGTCAATCACTATGAACCTCCTGTTCTCCCCTCAAGTAATACTGCTCTTTTATGGTAAACTATTATATCATTTTCCCGCTGCGGGTATTCTGTATGAAGCCGGAGGCGTTAAAGGGGTGGAGCACTTTTTATGATCGGCCTGATAGGCGGAAGCGGCCTTTACGATATCCCGGGATTCGAGGTGAGCGAGGAGAGGGCTGTCGAGACCCCGTACGGTCTTCCATCGGACGACTTCCTGATAGGCGAACTCTCCGGCAGGACCGTGACCTTTCTGGCGAGACACTCCCGCCGGCACAACATCCCCCCGCACAAGGTGAACTACCGCGCAAACATCTGGGGATTCAAGTCTCTCGGCGTCGAGAGGCTGATAGCCGTAAGTGCGGCCGGCGGCATAGAGCGCGGTCTGAACCCCGGTGAGATCGTGCTCCTGAGCCAGTTGATCGATTTCACGAGGTCGAGGGTGAACACGTTCTATGACGGCGACGTGGTGGTCCACGTGGACTTCACCGAGCCGTACTGTCCGGAACTGAGGGAGAGCATCGTGAAGGCCTCCGGAGCAGCGGGCGTAGGCATCCGGGACTCCGGTACATACGTCTGCGTTGAGGGGCCTCGGCTCGAGACGGCTGCCGAGATAGCCTTTTTCAGCACGATGGGTGCCGACGTCGTCGGCATGACCGGGATGCCCGAGGCGGTCCTTGCAAGGGAGAGCGAGATGTGCTACGCGGCCATCGCCGTGGTGACGAATCCTGCAGCCGGCCTGTCCCGCGCCAGGCTCACCACGAGGGAGGTGGTCGAAACCATGAACCGAAGCGCCGGGAATCTGAACGCCCTGCTCGCGGCAGCGGTCGGCCGCGTCCCCGAAAGCAGGGGCTGCCGCTGCGGAGAGGCGCTGAGGGATGCAGAAATGTGAGGTGTACGTGGAGAGCATACTGATAGTTGAAGACAAGAAGTCCATGGCCGATATGCTCGAGGCCTCCCTCGGTTCCGAGGGCTACAAGTGCATAACGGCCCTCGACGGAAAGGAGGGCATAAGGCAGCTCCAGCAGAGGAGCGTGAGCCTCGTGCTCACCGACCTGAAGCTCCCGAAGAAGGACGGCCTGGAGGTGCTGAAGGCGGCCCTTTCGGAAGACCCCATACTCCCGGTCATCATAATGACCGCGTACGGGACCATAGAGGTGGCTGTCGAGGCGATGAAGCAGGGCGCATACGACTTCATAACCAAGCCGTTCGACATAGATCACCTGCTCGTCATCGTCAGGAGGGCCCTCGAGGCGCGGCGGCTCTACAGGGAGAACCTGCTCCTCAAGGAGGAGGTCTCGTCGAGGACGGGCCTTCCGCGGATAATCGGCGTGAGCGACAAGATAAAGGACGTGGTCCAGAAGGTCCAGAGGGTCGCCCCCACGAAGAGCACGGTCCTGCTTCACGGCGAGAGCGGAACGGGCAAGGAGCTGTTTGCGCGGGCCATCCACCACCTGAGCCCTGCGAGGGACAACCTCTTCGTGCCGATAAACTGTGCGGCCATACCGCGCGAACTGCTCGAGAGCGAACTCTTCGGCCATGAGAAGGGCGCATTCACCGGTGCCGAGTCGAGAAAGCTCGGCAAGTTCGAGCTCGCCCACAAGGGCACGATCTTCCTCGACGAGATCGCCGAGCTGGAACTGTCGCTCCAGGCAAAGCTCCTGAGGGTCCTGCAGGACCACGTCATCGAGCGCGTCGGCGGCACGAGGCCCATACAGGTGGACGTCAGGGTCATAGCCGCGAGCAACAAGGACCTCGCCTCCTGTGTGCAGGAGGGTTCCTTCAGGGAGGACCTGTATTACAGGCTGAACGTCTTCCCCATATACATACCGCCGCTGAGGGAGCGGAGGGACGACATCCCGATGCTCGCCGAATTCTTCGTCAAGAAGTACGCAGCCGAGATGAAGATAAAGCCGAAGAAGATATCGCCCGAGACGATGAAGCTGCTGATGGAGTACAACTGGAAGGGAAACGTCAGGGAGATCGAGAACACGATAGAGAGGGCCATGATTCTTGCAGACGGAGACACCATAATGCCGGGGCACATATCGCTGATGGCGCCGAACGTCGAGACCTCCATAGAGTCCCTCCCGATGGAAGGCCCCCTCGAGGAGACGGCGAAGGCCGCACTGCGGCTTGCCGAGACCATGAGGATAAGAAAGGCCCTCGAGAGCACCAGGTGGAACAAGACGAGGGCCGCCGAACAGCTGCAGGTCAGCTACAAGACGCTGCTGACGAAGATCAAGGAATACAGGATCGAATAGCCCGGGGCCGGCCCGCGAACCTCCCAGCAGAAAATCGTGACCCGGCTGATGATAATCCGTTGTCAGCAAAGGGAAAGCGGGATTCACTGAGGATTGACACCGGGGGTCCGGGCCCGTTAATATAGAATGGTACGGACGGTATCGCATGCCCGGCCGGCTGCGGCACATCCCGTCCTGGTACTCCACCTCTCACCTGTCGGGGCGTACGGCTGAAACGCGATACTACTACTTTCTCAATACTTGATTCGGGGGCAGTATGGCAGGACACTCTAAGTGGTCTCAGATAAAGCACAAGAAGGCTGCGGCAGACGCCAAGAGGGGCAAGCTATTTTCGAAACTCGCCAAGGAGATATCCGTGGCAGCCAGGCTCGGCGGTGATGATCCCGCAATGAACCCGAGGCTGAGGACCGCGATCGAGAAGGCGAAAGAGGCGAACATGCCCCAGGACAACATAAGGAGGGCCGTACAGAAGGGGACCGGCGAGCTGCCCGGAGCATCTTACGAGGAGGCCCTCTACGAGGGTTACGGCCCCGGAGGTGTCGCACTGCTGATCGAGGTGCTCACGGACAACAGGAACCGTACCGTGGCCGAGATAAGGCACCTGCTCGGCAAGCACGGCGGGAGCCTCGGTGAGGCCGGATGTGTCTCGTGGATATTCGAGAAGAAGGGGTATATACTCGTCGGTAAGTCGTCCATTGACGAGGACACGCTCATGAGCATAGTGATCGAGGCCGGAGCCGAGGACATGAAGAACGACCCGAGGGAGGATAACTACGAGATAATCACAGCCCCTGAAGACCTGAACACGATAAAGGAGGCGCTGGCCGAGCACGGGATACCCGTATCCATGGCCGAGATAACCATGCTCCCTAAGACCCAGGTCTCCCTCGACGGGGATATGGCCGAGAAGATGGTCAGGCTGATGGAGGTGCTCGAAGATCATGACGACGTGCAGAACGTGTATGCCAACTTCGACATTCCCGATGAAGTCCTTGCCGGGGCCGAGAAGTGATTCCATACGGGATGCCGACCCGCAAGTTCAATAATAGATGATCTACAAAGTGTCAGAGACAGGGCGTGCCGAGCTGCAGCCCTGGAAAACCGTCCTGTCGAGGCATCTCCTGCTCCTGCTCGCAGCAGTATGCGCGGTGCTCGCCTATGCCCCCGGTGCTCACGCCCTCACCCCTGAGGAGAAGACAAACATCAGGGTCTACAGGGAGGCGAGTCCATCGGTCGTGAACATCACCACCACAACGCTGATAAGGGACTTCTTCTCGATATATCCACAGAAGGGCGCGGGCTCGGGCTCGATAATCGATCCCAACGGCTACGTGCTGACCAACTACCACGTCATAGAGGGTGCCTCGGAGATAACCGTGACCCTGAACAACGGTGACAAGTACAGCGCGGCGTTCGTCGGGGCAGACCCGGAGAACGACATAGCCGTCATCAAGATACCCGCTGTCAAGGGCCTGCAGCCACTGAGGCTCGGTGATTCCGGGAGACTGCAGGTCGGACAGAAGGTCTATGCCATCGGCAATCCGTTCGGGCTCAACTCGACCCTCACCACCGGGATCATAAGCGCCCTCGGAAGGCCGCTGACGACCGAGTCAGGCCGGGTGATAGAGAACGTCATACAGACCGATGCACCGATAAACCCCGGAAACTCCGGCGGTCCCCTCATAAACACCTCGGGGGAGATGGTCGGCATAAACACCGCAATATTCAGTCCCTCCGGAGGCAACGTCGGCATCGGGTTCGCCATACCCGTGAATACGGCGAAGGGCCTGATACCGGACCTCATAAAGTACGGCCGGGTGAAGAGGCCGTGGCTCGGGATAACCGGCGTGCCTCTCTGGAGGGAACTCTCCATGGCCCTGAGGCTCCCGGTAGACACCGGCATACTCGTTTCCGAGGTGGAGCCCGGCGGACCGGCTGCAAGGGCCGGGATCAGGGGAGGCGACAGGCCGGTCGAGATCAGCGGGATAATCTTTTACCTCGGCGGAGACATAATAATCGAGATAGGCGGGCGCAAGGTCGCCTCGATGGACGACCTGAAGAAGGCCCTGAGGGGCAGGAAAGAGGGGGCCGTGGTGCCCGTAAAGGTCGTAAGGGGCAGGAAGGTGCTGACACTCAAGTTGAGGGTGAGGTTGAAGGCATGAGGAAGGCGCTCGCATGCGTGGTGCTTGCCGCGGGTCAGGGCACGAGGATGAAGTCAGCCCTGCCGAAGGTGCTCCATGCCCTGAACGGTGTGCCGATGATACACCATGTGCTCCGGGCCGTCTCGGGACTCAGGCCCGAGAGGGTCGTCGTGGTCGTGGGACGCGACAACAGGAAGGCGCTGGAGGAAGCACTCGGGGCGGAGGACGTCCGGTTCGCCCTGCAGAGGAAACCGCTCGGCACGGCCCATGCGCTCTTGAGCGCGGCAAGGGCGCTCAGCGGGTTTCAGGGGGACGTCCTCGTCATGAACGGCGACACCCCCCTGGTGAGCACCGCTACGCTCAGGCGTTTCGTGACGAGGCACAGGCGTGCGGGGAATGGCCTGAGCCTCCTCTCGTTTGTCGCCGAGGACCCAGCAGGGTACGGGAGGATACTGAGGGACGGCTCTGGCAGACCAGTCGGCATACGGGAGGAGGCCGACGCCTCGGAGGAGGAGAAGTCCATAAGAGAGGTCAACAGCGGCATATACCTCTTCGACGCCGGCACCCTGCCGCTCCTGAAGAGGATCAGGCTCAACGACGGGAAGGGCGAGTACTATCTCACGGACATCCTCGGGATCGCCTCCCGGAGGGGGCTCGACTGCGGCGTCTACTGCTACGGTGACGGTGACGAGTTCATCGGGGTGAACACGAGGGAGGAGCTTCTCAGGGCACAGAGGCTGCTCAGGGAGAGGACCGTCAGGCACTGGCTCGAACGGGACGTGAGCTTCATGGACGAGGAATCGGTCTACATCCAGCCCGGCGTCCTCATAGGCAAGGGCACCCTCATCTACCCGAACGTCTATCTCGAGGGCAGAACGACCATAGGGAACGGATGCGTGATCTATCCCGGCGTCAGGATAACCGACTGCACCGTGGGCGACGGCGTCATCATAAAGGATTCATCGGTCGTCGAGTCGGCCGAGATAAGGGAGGGGGCCGTCGTGGGGCCGTTTGCGAGGCTCAGGCCCGGGACCGTGATCATGAGGGATGCGAGGATCGGCAATTTCGTGGAGGTGAAGGCCTCGACCGTGGGCGAGGGCGCAAAGGCGCAGCACCTCTCATACATAGGTGACGCCGACGTGGGAAGCAGGGTGAATATAGGTGCGGGCACGATCACCTGCAACTATGACGGGCGTAAGAAACACAGGACGGTCATAGAGGATGATGTCTTCATCGGCAGCGACACGCAGCTCGTCGCACCCGTGAGGGTGGAGAAGGGGGCCTACGTGGGTGCCGGCTCCACAATAACGAAGGATGTCCCGCCGGGGGCGCTCGCGATCAGCAGGTCCCGCGAGAGGCACATCAGGGGCTGGGCTCGGAAGAAGAAGAGGAAGAAGGGATGACGCCGCGCCGACCTCACGGCCCCGGCGGCATGGAGCGCAATGAGCGCGGTGACGTAACATGTGCGGAATAATAGGATACATCGGCAGGGACGACGCACTTGACGTGGTGGTCGAGGGGCTTAGGCACCTCGAATACCGCGGGTACGACTCGGCCGGCGTCGCCTTCCCCACGGATGGAGGCATAGAGGTCCGGCGGTGCAAGGGGAAGATCAAGGACCTCGAGGCCATAGTCTATGCCGACAAGCCCGAGACGAACGTGGCCATCGGACATACGAGGTGGGCGACACACGGCGTCCCTTCAGAATACAACGCCCATCCGCACAGCTCCAACGACATCGTACTCGTGCACAACGGGATCATAGAGAACTACCTCGACCTCAAGCGCGAGCTGATCGATTACGGCTACAGCTTCACCTCTGAGACCGATACCGAGGTCCTGTGTCATCTCATAGACCGCCACAGCAGGGAGGAAGTCAAGTTTGAAGAGGCCGTCATCAGGGCGCTCAGGGCCGTCAAGGGTGCATACGCCATAGTCGCCCTATCGGTCAGGGAGCCGCAGAAGATGATCGGTGTCAGGAAGGACAGCCCCCTGGTGCTCGGCATAGGAGAGGGGGAGTTCTTCCTCGCCTCTGATGTGCCGGCCTTCCACACGAGGACGAGGCGGGTGGTCTTTCTCGAGGACGACGACATCGTCGTCCTGAGCCCGGACGGTTACAGGATCATGGACCTCGGCGGCAACGAGGTCGAGAGGAAGACGGAGCTCATACCGCCGATGGCTGCAGGCGCCGACAAGGGCGGCTACAGGCACTACATGCTGAAGGAGATACACGAGCAGCCTCGAGCCCTATCGGACACGCTGCGCGGCAGGATATTCCCCGAGAGGGGTGAGGTCAACATGAGCGAGTTCAGTCTCGACGAGGATGTGCTGAGGGGGATCGGCCGCATATTCATAGGTGCATGCGGCACGTCCTGGCATGCGGCACTCGCCGGCAAGTACATGATAGAGCAGATAGCCGGCGCCCCGGTGGAGGTGGACCTCGCCTCGGAGTTCCGCTACAGGGGGCCGCTGATAGGCGAGGGAGACCTCTTCATCGCCATAACCCAGTCGGGCGAGACCGCCGACACCCTTGCCGCGCAGCGCGAGGCAAAGAGGCGCGGTGCCATGACCCTGAGCATATGCAATGCACTCGGTGCGACTTCCGCAAGGGAGGCCGACGCGGTCTTCTACACGCACTCCGGGCCGGAGATCGGCGTGGCCTCGACGAAGGCGTTCACTGCCCAGCTCTTCTCCCTCTACCTCTTCGCCCTGATGGTGGCGCGTGTCAGGGGGAAGCTCGGTGCTCAGGACGCCGCCGCAATGATCGCCGAGCTTATGAGGGTTCCGGAAAAGATAGAGAGGATCATAAGCAACGAGGATGCGGTGGTCGCAGTGGCGAAAGAGCTCTTCAAGGCGAGGGACTTCCTCTATCTCGGCAGGGGGATACTGCATCCCATTGCCCTCGAGGGAGCCCTCAAGCTTAAGGAGATATCGTACATACATGCAGAGGGGTATCCTGCCGGTGAGATGAAGCACGGCCCGATAGCCCTCATCGACGAGGACGTGCCGGTCGTCTTTCTCGTCCAGGCCGGCCTGCTGAAGGAGAAGGTCCTGTCCAACATATCCGAGGTGAAGGCGAGGGGCGGCAAGGCGGTGGTCGTTGCAGGCGAGGGCCTGCTCGGTGAGGTCGGGCAGGCCGACTACACCATCGGGATACCGGAGACGAATCCCTACCTGGAGGCCGTGCTCATGGCCGTTCCGCTGCAGCTGCTGGCGTATCACATAGGGGTGCTGAGGGGGTGCGACGTGGACCAGCCGAGGAATCTCGCCAAGAGCGTGACCGTGGAGTAGCGCCTGTCAATGGATTTAGACGGCCCGAATCTGTTATTCTATATAGATAACGCGGGGGTTCGGGTGACACGGGAGGGGGTGAACCGTGGCTGGAGCGTTTCAGGGTGAGAAATATAAAAATGCAGAACGTGCAGGGAAGCGGGGCAGGGTAAGGAGTCTGAAAATCAGAGGGTTGCGGACTTCCATCCACCGGGTCCTCGGCTTTCCGGTTTCTGGGCTTCTTTGAATACTCCGGTCTCTGTACAAAACAAAAGGGGGAATGGGAGATGAGCAAAGAAGAATTGCAGAACGGCCTGAATCCTCAACAGAGGGAGGCGCTGCTCCATACGGAAGGGCCTCTCTTGGTGCTTGCAGGTGCAGGCAGCGGGAAGACAAGGGTCATAACCCACAGATACGCCCTCCTCACCAAAGAGAAGAAGGTTCCTCCGTCTTCCATCCTTACAGTGACATTCACCAACAAGGCTGCTGACGAGATGAAGGAGAGGATATGCGCCCTGACCTGCGAGGACCTCAGGGACTGCTGGATAGGAACGTTCCACTCACAGTGCAACAGGATACTGCGCAGGGAGATAAAGGCGCTGGGATACAGGCCCGAGTTCGTCATATACGACGAAAGCGACCGGCACAGCCTCATAAGGCACATACTGAGGGAGCTGAAGATATACGAGGCGCTCTACAAGGGTGTGGCCTCGAGGATAAGCGCGCTGAAGGCGTCCATGGTGACCCCTGAGGAGTTCCTCTCCTCGGGTGACGGCTTCGGCTTCGACGAAAAGCTCGCAAAGGTCTACGTGAGGTTCCAGGACGAGCTGAGGAGATGCAACGCGCTCGACTTCGACGACCTGATAATGCTCACTGTCCGGCTCTTCCGCGAACACCCGGACATCCTCGGGAAGTACTGCAAGAAGTTCGCCTACATTCTCGTCGACGAGTTCCAGGATACAAACCGCGCCCAGTACGAGCTGATCAAGCTCCTCGCCTCGCGTCACGGCAACATCTTTGCAGTGGGTGACGACGACCAGAGTATCTACCGCTTCAGGGGCGCGGAGGTGAGAAACATCCTGAACTTCGAGAAGGACTTCCCCGGCGTCAAGGTCATAAAGCTCGAGCAGAACTACCGGAGCACCCAGAACATACTCGATGTCTCAGGTGCGGTCATCGCAAAGAACCCGGAGAGAAGGGCGAAGCGCCTGTGGACCGACCGCGGCAGGGGCGAGAAGGTCTTCTTCTACTGGCTCCCTGTCGAGGAGGACGAGGCGAAGTACGTGGTGAGGACCATCAAGGACATATATCTCAAGGGCGTCTACAACTACAAGGACATGGCCGTGCTCTACCGCATAAACCTCCAGTCGAGGGTCATCGAAGAGGCGCTCAGGCGCGAGGGGATACCCTACCGCGTGGTCGGCGGCATCAGCTTCTACGAGAGAAGGGAGATCAAGGATATAATCGCCTACCTGAGGCTCTCAGTGAATCCCCACGACAACGTGAGCCTCAGGAGGATAATAAACACCCCTCACAGGGGTATAGGCTCCGCGACGCTCAACAAGATCGAGCAGGAGGCCAAGAGGCGGGGCGTGAGCCTCTTCGATGCGATCAAGCGCATCTGCAAGACGAAGTCCTCCTCTCAGACGGTCATAGACAAGCTCGAGTCGTTCCTCAAGCTCGTCAACGACATCGCTGGGCTCAGGGACACGCCTGCCTCGGAGGCCGTAAAGTCGGTCCTCGAGATGACCTCCTATGCCGAGGGGATCGAGGAGGAGAGGATACAGAACCTTACAGAGCTGATGCTCTCGGCCGAAGGGATGCCGATCAGCGAGTTCCTCGACAGGGTCTCCCTCGTTACGAAGCTCGACGACACCACGGAGGGCGACTCCATCTCCCTCATGACGCTCCATACGGCCAAGGGGCTCGAGTTCCCTGTGGTCTTCATAGTCGGCATGGAGGAGGGGCTCATCCCCTACTTCAAGTCCGCCGACAGCGAGGAGGAACTCTACGAGGAGAGGCGGCTCTTCTATGTCGGGCTCACAAGGGCGAAGGACATCCTCTGCCTCACGGGTGCGAGCAAGAGGAGGATATTCTCGAGACGCCAGGAACAGGAGCCTTCGAGGTTCCTGAAGGACATCCCGAGGGACTACTGCCACTGGGTGGAGAAGGCCTCCTGCAGTGATGTGCAGGGCGGCAACGGCGCCAAGAAGAAGGCCGCCGGCAAGAGCCAGACGGTCGTTTATGCATTCCCTTACAAGACGGGCTGTCGCGTGAGGCATCCGAAGTGGGGCATAGGCGTCGTCAGGGACTGTTACGGCAAGGGTGACGACCTCAAGGTATGCGTCAACTTCCCGGGCGTGGGTATAAAGAGGCTGGCCCTGAAGTTTGCACACCTCGAGAGGATCTGAATTCATTGGTTATTCGCTGCCTCAGGGTGTATAATAAAAAAGACGGACGCAGCAGAACGAGTCAGGAGGGTCAGGGGATGAAGATATCGGCCGGTGATGTCGAGCACATAGCCCGGCTTGCCAGACTGGGCCTGAACGATGAAGAGAAGAGGATGTACGGTGCCCAGTTGAACGAGATACTCGACTACGTCGACAAGCTGAACGAACTGGACACGGCCGGAGTCGAACCCACCAGTCACGTAATTCCCATAAAGAATGTCTTTCGCAGGGATGTGCCGGGAACCTCGTTGCCGCGGGAGGAGGCCCTCGGCAACGCCCCACAGGCCGCGGACGGATTCTACCGGGTTCCCAAGATCATCGATTAGGAGTGCGATCCCTGCTTTTGAGGGCTGTGAACCCTGAGACTGCGGGGGGCTGAATTGAAGACCGGTTTTTTCCAAGGCGCGTGCAGGGGGCTGATCTTTTAGCCGTTGACTCATGTGTCCAGACCATGACGAACACACTCGCGGTCCCCTGAGATCCTGAAGGAATGGGAACAGGGAGTCACGGGTTGGGCGACTCAGGAGTGTCGTCTCCGGCATGAGGCGGTAAAACAGTACAAGGCAGGTATTTGCAAATGTTGAGATGCATGCTTAAGGCCAAGATTCACATGGCCACGGTTACGGACTGTATCCTCGAGTACGAGGGGAGCATAAGCATAGACGAGGAGATACTGGAGGCGGCGGGCATGCTGCCGTACGAGCAGGTCCAGATAAGCAACCTCGACAACGGCGAGAGGTTCACCACCTACATCATTCCCGGTGAGCGCGGCGGCAGGAGGTTCATGCTGAACGGACCGACCGCGCGGAAGGCCGTACCGGGCGACAAGATAATCGTGTTCTCGTATGCGTGGATGGATGAGGCGGAGCTCTCCTCTGCCGGGCCGAGGGTCCTTATCATGGACGAGGGGAACAGTGTGAAAGAGGTCCGTGACCTGAGGAGAGAGGTCCATGATCTCGATGAAGGGTGAGTGATGACCGACGCCCTCTTGATGAAAGGCAACGAAGTGATCGCCGAGGCGGCGGTCATGGCGGGCTGCCGTTTTTATGCCGGCTATCCCATCACCCCGCAGAACGAGATACCCGAATACATGTCGTGGAGGATGCCCGAGGTGGGGGGCGTCTTCATACAGGCCGAGAGTGAACTCGCGGCCGTGAACATGGTCTACGGCGCCTCCGCCGCCGGTGTCAGGGCTATGACGTCATCCTCCTCTCCGGGCATAAGCCTGAAGCAGGAGGGTATATCCTACCTCGCCGGGGCCGAGCTTCCGGCGGTCATCGTGAACATTCAGCGGGGCGGACCCGGGCTCGGAAACATATCAGGCAGTCAGCAGGACTATTTCCAAGCCACGAGGGGCGGCGGACACGGTGACTACAGGTTGCTCGTCTACGCTCCGTTCAGTCACCAGGAGCTCTGGACCCTCACGATGAGGGCCTTCGACAGGGCCGACGAGTACAGGAACCCCGTAATGCTGCTTGCAGACGGCGTGCTGGGGCAGATGATGGAGCCCTTCGTTCCGACCGAGTACGTGCCCCCGGCCCTGCCTGCCAAGGACTGGGTGCTCGACGGCTGCCGCGGCCGGCCCCCGAGGGTGATAAAGTCACTCTACCTCGGCGACGGCAAGCTCGAGATGCAGAACCTGAAGCTGCAGGGCAAGTACCAGAGGATGAGGCAGGAGGACGTCATGTTCGAGTCCTACATGGTCGATGACGCCGACGTGGTACTCGTCGCCTTCGGGATAACCGCGCGGGTCTGCCTCTCGGCCGTTAGGGCGCTCAGGAGGGAGGGCAGGAGTGTGGGGCTCTTCAGGCCGATAACTCTCTTCCCGTTTCCCGACAGGCAGTTGAACGAGCTTGCGCGCGCGGGCAAGAGGTTCCTGGTGGCCGAGCTGAACCTCGGCCAGATGGTCGAGGACGTGAGGCTTGCGGTGGGCGGCCTGGCGGAAGTACGGTTCTACGGCCGGAGCGGGGGGTCGATGATCACCGTCGAGGAGCTCGTGAAAGAGGTGGACCGCCTCCAGAAGGCCTTCTCGCCCAGGGTGCAGCGTTAGAGACGCTGAGGACTCATCTCGGTCAGCACTTCTTGAGGACCACGAGATTGTCCCTGTGGATGACCTCGTCGGAGTACCTGTAGCCGAGGGTCTTCTCTATTTCCGAGGTGCGGAGCCCCTTCAGCTTCTCGATCTCGTCGGCCGAGTAGTTGGTGAGCCCCTTTGCAAACCTCTCGCCATCCCTGTCCGTGCAGTAGACGGCGTCACCGGCCCTGAAGGCCCCCTCGACGGAGACTATGCCTGAGGGCAGGAGGCTCTTTCCCCTGGCAAGGATCGCATCCTTCGCCCCGTCGTCCACGACTATGCTGCCTCTCGCCCTGAGGCCGAAGGCGATCCAGCCCTTTCTGGCCGGTATCCTGTCCTTTACGGGCTCGAACTCCGTGCCGAAGGCTCCGCCCTTGAAGAGTGCGGGGAGCAGCCCGGGCACGTTGCCGTTTATGATGTTCACCCTGATGCCGCACTGTGTCGCCCTCTTTGCGGCGAGGAGCTTCGAGTACATGCCGCCGGTGCCGACGAGGCTGCCGGTCCCTCCTGCCAGGGCTTCGATCTCGGGCGTGATCTCCTCGACCACCGGTATGAGCCGGGCGTTCCTGTAGCGCCTGGGGTCCCTGGTGTAGAGCCCGTCCACGTCCGAGAGAATCACGAGGCGGTCGGCATCCACGAGTCCTGCCACAAGGGAGGCGAGCTGGTCGTTGTCTCCGAACTTTATCTCGTCTACTGCCACGGAGTCGTTCTCGTTTATGACCGGGATGATGTCGTAGTCGAGGAGTGTCAGGATTGTGTTCTTTGCATTGATGTACCTCGTCCTGTCGTAGAAGGTGTCCCTCGTAAGGAGTATCTGGCCCACCTTCTTTCCGTGAGTGCTGAAGCTCCTCTCGTAGGCCCACATGAGCGTGCTCTGCCCCACCGAGGCTGCCGCCTGTTTGTGCCTGATGTCGGAGGGTCTCCTCCTGAGGCCCAGCTTCTTCATGCCTGCGGCGACCGCGCCCGAGGAGACCACCATCACCTCGACACCCATTGAATGGACCTCGGAGATGTCAGCACCCAGTGCCCCTATCCTCGATTCGTCGAGGCTGTCGCCTGTTGTGAGGAGGCTGCTCCCTATCTTTATCACGACCCTCATGCCTTGTCCTGTTCCCTGAGCCTGTCGAGCTCCTGCGCCAGGAGGAAGACGAGCTCCTCCACCCCCCTGCCGGTCAGGGCCGATATCTCGATGATCGGGATACCATTCATTTTACAATATTCGCGCAGCCTTTTCAGCCGCTCTTCAGATGCGATGTCCGTCTTCGCGGCAACCACGATTTGGGGCCTTTGGAGCAGTCCGCTGCTGTAGAGTTCGAGCTCGCGGTTCACCTTGAGCAGGTTTTCCACCGGGTCTCCGGTCGCAAGCTCTGAGACGTCCACGAGGTGCACGAGCAGCTTCGTCCTCTCGACATGCCTGAGGAACCGGTAGCCGAGGCCCGCACCCCTGTGGGCGCCCTCGATCAGTCCGGGTATGTCGGCGACCACGAAGCTACGGTGCTCTCCGGCCTTCACCACCCCGAGGTTCGGCTTCAGGGTGGTGAACGGATAATCCGCGATCTTCGGTCTTGCGGACGAGATCACGCTGATCAGCGTGGACTTTCCCGCATTGGGGAGCCCGATGAGCCCGACATCGGCTATGAGCTTGAGCTCGAGGGCGATCCTCCTCTCCTCTCCAGGCTCTCCGGGCTGTGCGAACCTCGGGGCCTGGCGTACGGCTGTGGCGAAGCGTGCGTTGCCGAGTCCGCCGCGTCCGCCCTTTGCAACGAGGACCTCGGTCCCCGGGGCGTCGAGGTCAGCGATCACCTCGCCGGTCTCTGCATCCCTTACCACGGTACCCACCGGGACCCTGATGATCAGGTCCCTGCCGTCGCGACCGTGCATCTTTCTGCCCATTCCGGGCCGCCCGTTCTCAGCCCTGTACGTCTTCCTGTATGCGTGGTCGAGCAGCGTGTGCAGCTGGGGGTCGGTCCTCACGATCACGTGGCCGCCCCTGCCGCCGTCGCCTCCGTCAGGCCCGCCCCTGGGGATGAACTTCTCCCGCCGGAAGCTGACACAGCCCCTGCCGCCGTTGCCGGCCTTGACGTCTATCTCGACATAGTCTACGAAACGCATGTCTGTCTTCAGGAGTGCATTCTGGGATCATGCATGATCAGAGGGGGAGGGCTGGAACGGTTGAGGACAGCCGTGGGAGGGAGAGACCGGCGGGCGGGCTTCCTAACCCGCCGCCTCTTCAGGGTAGACGCTTATCTTCATCTTCGAGCGGCCCTTCCTCTCGAACCTCACCACCCCGTCTATCAGGGAATACAGCGTGTCGTCCTTTCCCTTCCCGACATTGAACCCGGGGTGGAACTTCGTCCCTCGCTGCCTTACGAGAATGTTTCCGGCCTTTACGACCTGACTGCCGTACCTCTTTACGCCGAGGCGTTTCGATTCACTGTCCCTGCCGTTTCTCGAACTGCCGACGCCCTTTTTGTGAGCCATTGCTATCCTCCGTAGATGATATCGTCGATCTTTATCCTGGTGAAGTACTGCCTGTGTCCCCTGAGCCTCCTGTAGCCCTTGCGGGGCTTCATCTTGAAGACGATCACCTTCTTGTCCTTTGCGGTCTCCACGACCGACGCCTTGACCGAGGCGCCCTCTATGTACGGGTTTCCAGCGATCGCGGTCCCCTCCTTGGAGAGAAAGAGGACCTTGTCGATGCTGACCTCGTCACCGGGGTTCGCATCGATCCTGTCGACCTTGAGCACCTCTCCTGCCGCCACCCTGTACTGCTTGCCGCCCGTCTCTATTACTGCGTACATGACAGAAATCCTCCTCTTTTCCGTTCCGGATTCACTTGAAGACACGGCTTGCCCGGCCTTAATGCGCCGGACCTGAACATATATTTAAGCGCAAGGGGGCTCAAAAAGTCAAATCCCGGCCCAGCCGGCCGCTTGGCAGGGATTCTTGATGCAGGGAGCCGCGCTCTACAGCAGTGAGTCGATGTAGGCCTTGAGCACCTTCCTGTCGTCGTCCGTGGGTGAGACGAACTCGATGCCTATCCTGTAGGGTTCGTCGGCGAGCTCTGGTTCGAGCAGGCTGGCGACCCTTCCCCTGATGGAGAGTTCCTTGCCGTCGTCCGAGCGTGTGAGCGTCATGACGAACTCCGAGTCTGCTGCAAGCGGGGCGTCGGACTCGATGAGCATGCCCGAGAGGCTGATCTTTTTTACGGTGAAGTTGTGGGGGCATTGCATGTGCGCGTCTCCTGACTTGAGGTTGAACCGGCCGAGTATCCGTTTCTCGAGCGTGAGGATGCGGCTCTTCTCTATGAACTCAAGGAGCGAGAGGGTCTTTTCGCTGAGGACTCCTTCGAACCTTATGCCCGCCCTGTATATCGGGACGACGTCGCCTTCGTCCGAGACCACGGTCCTGTAGAGCTTCGACCATATCACCCTGCCCCTGAGATCGAGCAGCTCGTCCTTGTGGTTCACCTTGATCGTATACTCCTTGTTGACCGAGATCATGTGGTTCGACTCGACCGCCATCCCGTCGAGGCTCATGTTGAGTATCCTGACGTTGAGGACGAATGTGAGACACCCCTCGATACCCTCGACGTCGTACCGCTTGTTCTTCCTTCTTTCGGTGGCTCCGTCCGTCATCTCTTCACTGCACCTCTCAGTGTCCCGCGTCTCGACCCCGGCGCCGCCGTGCCTCTGCCCGAGCATTGCGGAGCCGCACCAGGACGCTACTTCACTATGATCCCTGCATATCCGACGACATGATCGTAGTCGCCGCTCACATCCGCCGATGTCGCATACCTTATCAGCTCTGCCGAGGCGGCCCCGAGTTCGAGCGCTGCATAGAGCATGGTCGTGACCGGCAGGTATCCGCACATGGATATACTCCTTGAGAGGACCGTCCGGTAGAGGCCTACTGGGTCGAGCGATAGTATGTGCTCGATCGCGAGGCCGTCGAGGTACTTCGCCTCCTGCTCAGGCACGTAGTGGCTCATGTCGGAGCTGGCTATGATCGTGACCCTGCGGCCTGTCTCGCTCACGGCCCCGGCGATCGCCCTGCCGGCGGCCTCGCACTCATCGAGGGAGACGTGCATGAAGGTGATGGGCACTATCTTCACCTCCGTGCCGGAGTATGCTATGAACGGGAGCTGGACCTCGAGGGAGTGTTCGAACATGTGAGCCCTCGCGTCCTTGCTGATGAGCGCGGGTGCGGCCATGTATATGCGGTGGGCGAGCCTCTCGTCAATGCTGAAGCTTCCCGTGGGTATCTCCCAGACACCCGAATGCATGAGTGATATCTTCTCTCCGAGGCCGGTATGATTCGGCCCCAGGAGTATGAATGTCTCGGGTGTCTCTATCCTCGAGTAGACCGCTCCGGCGACGGCGCCTGAGTATATGAGGCCCGCATGTGGGCAGACGGCGCCGATGACGCGTTCCCTCGCGGCCTCGACCATGAACTGCGCCACCTGTCCTCTCAGCCCCTCCGGTGTTCCGTGGTAGAACTGCCCTGCAACAGCGGGTTTCCTCGTCATCAGAAGACCTCTTCTTCCTCCTCGTAGGATACGTTCGTGAAGTCTGCAAACCTGGTGGAGTGGGAGAGGTATGTCAGGTACACGGTCGCAGTGGGACCGTTACGCTGCTTGGCTATGATGATCTCCGCCTTGCCCTTGTTGGAACTGTTGTTCTTCGAGTAGACCTCGTCGCGGTAGAGGAATATTATCACATCGGCATCCTGTTCGATCGCCCCCGATTCTCTCAGGTCGGCGAGGGTGGGCCTCTTGTCCTGCCGCAGCTCGACCCCCCTGTTCAACTGGCTGAGCGCAATGACCGGCAGGTCGAGCTCCTTTGCAAGGGCCTTCAGCGAGCGTGATATCTCGGATATCTCCTGTTCCCTCCGCTCGAAGTTCCCCCTGCCCCTCATGAGCTGCAGGTAGTCGACTATAACCATGCTGAGGCCGTGCTCCATCTTGAGCCGCCTCGCCTTGGCCCTCATCTCGAGCACTGAGGTGTTGGAGGCGTCGTCTATGAATATCGGGGCCTCGGCGAGTTTACCGGCGGCTGATGTCAGCTTGTGCCAGTCCTCTTTGCGGATGAAGCCCTTCCGCACGCTGTTGGAGTCCACCATCGCCTCTGAGCAGAGCATCCTGAGGGCGAGCTGCTTCTTGGACATCTCGAGGCTGAATATCGCCACCGGCTCGTTCAGCTCGACACCGACATACTGAGCGAGGTTCAGCGCAAAGGCGGTCTTGCCCATCGAGGGACGCCCGCCCACAATGATCAGGTCACCGGGCTGAAACCCGGTGGTCAGCTCGTCGAGGTCCCTGAAGCCCGAGGGCACCCCTGTTATGGCCTCCTTGCGGTCGTACAGGTGCTCGATCATCTCGAAGCTGTCCTTGATGACCTCTTTCAGCTTGGAAAACGGCGCCTTTATGCGCTTGTCGGATATCTCGAAGATGGTCTTCTCTGCAAGGTCCACGAGGTCGTCGGCAGGGAGGTTCTCCTCGTACACGGTGGTCACGATCTCGGTCGCCGAGCGGATCAGGCTCCTCATCAGGGCCTTCTCCTTGACGATCTTCGAGTGATAACGGACGTTTGCCGAGGTAGGGACCGCGTTTACGAGTGAGGAGAGGTAGGATACGCCGCCGACGGCATCGAGCTGGTTCTTCGTCCTGAGGTGATCGGTGAGGGTGATGATGTCTATCGGCTCGTTCTTCTCGAAGAGCTCAACCATGGCGTTGAATATCAGGCGGTTGGTGTTTCTGTAGAAGTCTTCCGCGCTTATCACCTCGAGGGACTTGAGCAGGGCCTCGTTGTCCAGCAGGATCGCACCGAGTATGGACTGCTCGGCCTCGAGGTTCTGGGGAGGTAACTTATCAAGTGCTTCGTCGATTGTCGCCATGGCCGTACCTTTTCACTCTTCAACGCATGCCGAAGGTTCTTCTCACAAGCTCGAGTTCCGGTCTACTCATCCCCTCAGTGCCGGGGCGGTGAATTCAGGGTTCCGACCGTTCGACTCCCCGGTCCGGCCTCCACCCCTCCGGAAGGGAGGAGGCCCGTCAGTCGGCCTGAGCCGCTTCCTCGCTGATCACCTTCACGGTAAGATCGGCGGTGACCTCCGGATGAAGCCTTACCTTGACAGTGTACTCTCCAAGGCGCTTTATCGGCTCGTCGAGCACTATCCTTCTCCTCTCGATCTCGAAGCCCGACTCCTTGAGTGCCTTCTCGATGTCGATATTGGTGACGGAACCGAAGAGCTTCTCCTCTTCTCCGGCCCTCGCCCTTATCTCGATCGGGTTGGAGGCGATCCTGTCGGCGAGCGCCTGGGCGGCGTTCTTCACCTTGTTCGCCCTCTCCTGGATCGTCCTCCTGTAGTGCTCGAACTCCTTGACGTTTCTCGGGTTGGCCTCGACGGCGAGTTTCCTCGGCAGGAGATAGTTCCTGGCGTAGCCGTTCTTGACCGTCACGATATCGCCCATGTTTCCGAGGGCTTCGACATCTTCTCTGAGAATGACCTTCATGACTCTATGACTCTCCTTTCAGAATGTTTGATTTCAGCCTGCAGGCAATCGGAAAAGACCTTCCGGCCAATGGTGTGACGTCCTGTAACGGCGCGGCCCTCCATGAAGGTGCTCCGATCCCACCTCCGTTGAACTGCTGTAGTATAACCGAGATCGGCGGGTACTTTCAAGCCGCGTACGGATCACGAACGGCCTTTGAGTTCCCTTACGACCTCCTCTATGCCGGCGTCCGTATGGAATGTGGCGGCGTCGGGGGCTATCCTCTTAATCAGGCCGGAGAGCACCTTTCCGGGGCCGACCTCGACGAAGGCGTCGACGCCCGAGTCGGTCATGTTGCGCACCGAGTCTTCCCACAGCAGCGGGCTGTCGAGCTGTTTTACGAGCGAGGCCTTGATGCTGTCGACGGTGTTCAGGTACATGGCGTCCGCATTGTTCACCACGGGCACCCTCGGCGGGGTGAAGTCTATGTTCCTGAGCTCTTCGGCGAGCTTCTTCGACGCCTCTATCATCAGGGCGCAGTGGGACGGGGCACTCACGGCGAGCGGAAGGACCCTCTTTGCGCCCGCCTCCTTGGCGAGGCTCATCGCCTCCTCAACGGCCTCCCTCCAGCCTGCAATGACTATCTGGCCCGGACAGTTGTAGTTTGCGGGCGACACGTAGCCAGAGGTGACAGAGAGGCATACCTCGTCCACCTGTTCCCTCTGGAGCCCCAGTATCGCGGCCATCAGCCCGGCGGACTCGGGTACGGCGCTCTGCATGAAGCGCCCCCTCTTCTCGGTCAGGACGACCGCGTCCCCGAACTCCATCACGCCTGCGGCGACGAGCGCGGAGTATTCGCCGAGGCTGTGGCCTGCAACGACCGAGGGGCCGAGCCCCTTCGATGCCAGCACCCTGTAGGCGGCTATGCTTGCAGTAAGCAGGCAGGGCTGAGTCCTGTAGGTCCTGTTCAGTTCCTCCTTGGGGCCGTTGAAACAGAGGTCCGCCACGTCGTAGCCGAGCCGTTCCGAGGCCTCCTCGAAGACCTCCCTCGCCTCGCGGTATTCGTCATGGACGGCCTTACCCATGCCCACGTATTGTGAGCCCTGTCCGGGGAATATGAATGCCGTGCTCATCTCCCTTTCACCTCTCTCAGCCTCTTGATGATGGCCGGCACCACCTCGTAGACGTCTCCCACTATAGCATAGTCGGCGACGTTGAAGATCGGTGCGTCGGGGTTCTTGTTTATGGCCACTATGATGTCAGAGGACTGCATCCCCACGAGGTGCTGTACAGCGCCCGATATGCCGCAGGCGATGTATACCTTGGGGCACACGGTCTTACCCGTCTGGCCGACCTGGTGGCTGTAGGGGATCCACTCCTCGTCCACTGCTGCCCTCGATGCACCGACAGCGCCGCCTAACAGCCCTGCAAGCTCCTCGAGCATCTCGAAGCCCTCGGGCCTGCCGAGTCCCCTGCCGCCGGCCACGATGACATCCGCCTCCTGGAGGTTCACCATGGTCTCGGACACCTCTTTTATGGTCTCGGCGACCCTCGTTCTCGACGTGACGCCGCCGGCCTCTATCTTCAGCACCTCTCCGGTCCTCGCCGCGTCGTATTCACCCCTCTTCATGACCCGCGGCCTGACCGTGGCCATCTGGGGCCGGCTCGCCGGACAGAGTATCGTGGCCATGATGTTTCCGCCGAACGCGGGACGCACCTGGAGCAGGTTTCCGGTCTCGGGGTCTATCTCGAGGGATGTGCAGTCTGCGGTGAGGCCGGTGCGCACCCTTGCGGCGACCCTCGGGAAGAACGACCTCCCTATGGGGGTCGCGCCGGTGAGGACGATCTCGGGCCTGTGCTCCTCTATCAGTCTCGACAGGAGCTCCACGTTCGGTTCATCGTTGAACTGCTCGAATATCGGGTCCTCTGCGTGATACACCCGGTCGGCGCCCCAGTGGATGAGCCTTTCGGCCTCCGAGGCGTCTGCGCCGAAGAGTACGGCCGAAAGGCCCGAGCCCCTCGCATCCGCGAGCCTCCTGCCGGCGCCGAGCAGTTCGAGGGCCACGTCGGCGACCCTGCCGTCCCTCTGCTCGGCAAAGACCCATACGCCGCTGTACGAGTCCCTGTCAGCGGTCCCGGCGGCCGCCTCAGCCGTCTCCGTCTCCTTAATGGCCCCCTCGGGGCATACCTCGAGGCAGGCCCTGCAGAGCTGGCAGTATTCGTTTATGAATGCCTTGTCGTCCTTCATGACGATGGCGTCGTACGGGCATGAGCTCACACAGGTCTCGCAGCCCGTGCAGAGTTCGACGTCGACTACTATACGCATGATGATCTCCTCCGCTGTTGCTCGATCGCCGTATCAAGCGGTGATCCGTTGCTGTTCTCTCCAGGGACCGTCACAGGCACTTCAGGCCCCTCAGCTCTTCGATCAGCCGGTCCGCCTGCTCTTCGGGCGTGCCCGTCAGGGCCTTCCTCTCCTTCTTCGCCTCCGGGGCGAATATCCTCTTCACCTGCGTGGGCGAGCCGGCAAGCCCGAGTCTCTCGACGTCTGCGCCTATGTCGGCATGGGAGAGCCTCTTTATCTCGGCCTTCTTGGCCTTCATCTTTCCCTTGAGCGAGGGCAGCCTCGGCTGGTTCAGCTCCCTGACGACCGTGAGCAGGACCGGCAGGGGGGTCTCGACGATGTCGTATCCATCCTCCATCTGCCTCCTGACCCTGAGTCCGTCCGGCGCGATCTCTTCGAACCCGCCGACGTAGGCGACGTGGGGGATGCCGAGAAACTCGGCCATCTCCGGCCCCACCTGCGCGGTGTCACCGTCTATAGCCTGCTTTCCACAGAGTATCATGTCGAACCCCATCGTCCTGACAGCGCACGACAGTGTGTAGGCGGTCGCCAGGGTGTCCGACCCGGCGAACGCCCTGTCCGTTAACAGGACCGCGTCGTCTGCGCCGATCGACACGGCCTCCCTCAGGGCGGCTTCAGCCTGCGGTGGCCCCATGGTCAGCACCGTCACGCTGCCGCCCAGAGACTCCTTCAGTTGAAGCCCCGCCTCCACGGCATGGAGGTCGTAGGGGTTTATTATGCTCGGCACCCCGTCGCGTACGAGGGTGTTGGTCTCGGGGTTTATCTTCACTTCGGCAGTGTCAGGCACCTGCTTGATGCATACCACTATCTTCATCAACCGTTCTCCTTGCCGGCGGCCTCCTTGATCAGGGCCTGTCCTATGACGTTTCTCTGTATCTGGTTCGTTCCCTCGTAAATCTGGAGGATCTTTGCATCCCTCATCATCTTCTCCACCGGATACTCCCTCATGTAGCCCGATCCTCCCATCACCTGCACGGCGTCCGTCGTCACCCTCATCGCGGTGTCAGTGGCGAAGACCTTTGCCATTGCAGAGACCTTGGAGAAGTCCTTGGCCCCGCTGTCTATGTGCCGTGCCACTGCATAGACGAGCGCCCTCGAGGCCTCGACCTGCGTGGCCATGTCTGCAAGCATGTGCTGTATCGCCTGAAAGCTTATGATCGGTTTGCCGAACTGTACGCGCTGCTTGGCGAACTTTATCGCCTCGTCTATGGCCCCCTGGGCCACGCCGAGCCCCTGAGCACCCACGCCGACCCTCGACTGGTCGAGCGTCTTCATCGCGACGATGAACCCCATGCCTTCGCGGCCGAGGAGGTTCTCCTTGGGGATGCGGCAGTCCTCGAAGATCAGCTCGCTCGTCACGGACGCCCTTATGCCCATCTTCTTCTCTTTCTTGCCGAACGAGAATCCCGGGGTGCCCTTCTCAACGATGAACGCGCTCGCCCCCCGCGGGCCCTTCGACCGGTCGGTCATGGCGATCACCGTGTATATTTCCGCCTCGCCTCCGTTGGTGATCCACTGCTTCGTGCCGTTGAGCACGTAGTGGTCGCCGTCCCTGGTGGCGGTGGTCTGCACGCCTGCGGCGTCACTTCCCGCGTTCGCCTCTGTCAGGGCGAAGGCGACGAGCCGCTTGCCGGCGGCTATGTCTGGCAGGTACTTCCTCTTCTGCTCCTCTGAACCGAACAGCAGTATCGGGTACGTGCCGAGTGCATTGGCGGCATATGTCGTGGAGACGCCGAGGCACGCCTTGCTCAGCTCCTCCACCGCGATGCAGAGCTCGAAGGAACCCATTCCGAGACCGCCGTACTCTTCAGGGATGAATATCCCGAATATATCTGACTGGGCGAGGACCTTCATTATTTCGTGTGGAAACTCTTCTTTCTCGTCAAGCTCCGCCCGCACGGGTATGATCTTCTCTGTTGCGATCTGGCTTGTCAGGTCTCTGAGCATCTGCTGTTCTTCAGTAAGAAAATAATTCATGGTCTCCTCCTGTAGTAAGAGTCGTTAGTCAACAGTCATCGGCCACCGTCGCAGTGCCGGTAACCAGTGACTATCGACCAACCCGGAACTCAGCCGCTTATGTCGGTGTCCTCGATGAGGATGTCGGGTGCACCGATCTTTCCGTAGAACCTGAGGTCGTCGCTCACGGCTGCGACGTTTCCGAAGAACCCGAGGATGTTTCCCGACAAGACCGCCTCCTTGACCGGGCGTACGATCCTTCCCCTCTCGATCCACAGCCCCGTGACCCCGATCGAGAACTCACCGGTTATGGGGTTCGCCGTATGCACACCCATCGCCTCGGTCACGAGCAGGCCCCGTTCGATCTGCGTGACGAGGGCGTCGAGGCTGCATATGAATTCATCCGAGACGCTCTCGAGATACAGGTTGGATATCCCCACAACGGGTGTGCCGTGTATCCCGTGCCTTACGGCGTTGGATGTCGAAGTGGTCCCGTCCTTTGCCGCGGTGTACAGGCTGTAGAGGTAGCCGGCGAGCCTGCCCTCACGGATGAGCTTCTTCTCCATCGAGGGGGTTCCTTCGGCGTCGAACGGCCTGCTGCCCGTTCCTCCCCGCAGGAGGCCGTTGTCCACGATGTTTATCTTCTCCGAGACGACCTGTTCGCCCATCCTGCCCACGAGGAGTGACTTTCCCTTCTGGACGTTCTCCGACGAGAAGGAGGAGGCGAGCACGCTCAGAAACTCGGTCGCCACCGAGCTCTCCAGGAGGACCGAACCCTTTCCGGTGGAGGCCTTGCCTGCCCCGAGCAGCCTCAACGCCCTGTCGGCGGCCTCCCTGCCTACAGCCTCGAAGTCCACGTCATCGAGGAACCTGCTGCTGTCGTAGCCCCAGCCCATCTGGGCGTCACGGCCGTCTTCGGCCACCACGGTTATCTGCGCGCTTGCAGACGTCGCCCTGTACCCTGCGGCGAGCCCCTTGGAGTTGAGGATGAGTATCTCAGATTCGGCGAAACTGCCGGAGGCCTTCCTCACCTTCCTTATCCTTTCGTCCCTGCCGAGCGCGGCCTCCTCGATCCGCCTCACCCGCTCGACGGCGTCCTCCTCGGTGATACCCGCGATGGAGGCGTCGTATATATCGACATCAGGGCATGCGGCCGGAGCCGCGATATCGAGAAAGGGGTCCCTGCCGGTGAATGCCGATGATTCGACCGCATCGTCGACGACCCTCCGCCAGTCCGCCGGTTCCGTCGAGTAGGAGAACCCGAGGCGTTCGTCCTTTATCACCCTCAGGGAGTAGCCGAAGTCATCCGATACCTCGAGTGCGTCTATCTCCCGGGATTTCACCTCCGCCGAGAGAGACCTTGCGGAGAGCATGAAGACCTCTGCAAGGTCTGCACCGCTCTGCAGCGCTTTCTTCAGGATGTCTTCTGCCAAGTTTGTGTCAATCTTCATAGTATGTCGCTGATGCAGTATCCGACTCCCATACGGTGACCGCGGAGACCCTGACGTTGTCGTCGTCGACCTTCCTCTTGAGCGAGTCGAATATCCACCTGGCGATGTTCTCTGAAGAAGGGTTTATCTCGGTAAAGGGGAATATCTCGTTCAGCACCCCATGGTCGAGCTGCTCCACGATTTCGTTCGTGTAACGCTTGAGGTCGTGAAAGTCCATTGCTATGTCTATCTCGTTCAGCCTTCCTGCAAGCACGTGTACCTGTACCTTCCAGTTGTGGCCGTGAAGCGCTTCGCACTTTCCCTTGTAGCCCCTCAGCTGGTGGGCTGCGGAAAAGACCGTTTCTATAGTAAGCTCATACATGATTCAAACCCCGTTCTTTGTTTTTCCGAAGATTTTGGAACGGACGATCCCCGCAGGGCTCAGTCGCTCCTCTTGAATATTGCAATGTAGGGGAGGTTCCGGTATTTGTTGTCGTAGTCGAGGCCGTAGCCCACTACAAACTCGTTCGGTATCTCGAATCCCCTGTAGTCGATCGGCACGTCTACGATGCGCCTCTCCCTCTTGTCGAGGAGGGCGCATATCTTCAGCGACCTCGGAGCCCGCGCCAGCAGCCTCTCCCTCAGGTAGTTCAGGGTTATGCCCGTATCGACTATGTCCTCAACGAGCAGTACGTCCACGTTCTCGATATCCTCTCTCATGTCGCAGTGTATCTTCACCTCGCCGGTCGTGTCCGCCTTAGCATAGCTCGACGCGGTTATGAAGTCGATCCTCAGCGGCACCCGGATATGCCTGACGAGATCCGAGAAGAACATGAACGCACCCTTGAGGAGGCCCACTACGAGCGGCTCCCTGCCTTCGTAATCACTCGAGATCATCCCGGCGAGTTCCCTGACCTTCGCCTGTATCTCCTCCTCTGTGAATAAAGGCTTTCCTACGACCATCTACGCCTCCCGCCTCACCGGATCAAGGATCCGGGGAGGCTTCCAGTTTCACCAGATCACGACGAAAACTGCACCGGGTTGTTTCAGGACTTCAGGACCACGGCCGGGTGGTCCAGAGTACGTATATATTAACATAACGAAACGAATATATTAACATCGGGTATATTAACATCAGACGACGGAATAAGTCACCGCCGCCGCGGTGCAGGTGTTGCGGCACCGCACGGAGACGTGACGGTGTCGAGGTCTGCGGGTTTGACTTTATATAAAAAAAATTGATAAATTAATTATGTTCGTTTTTACATCATCCGGCCCCGGATGCGCTCGGCAGTGGTTCGAGGGGGCTGGAAACGTTTCTTCAAGACCCGTTACAGGGCTGAACCGGAGAGTGGTTATACCACTCTTTTATTTTATAATTCACATGGGATCGAAGGAGCTGATAAAGAAGAAGGTGGTGGAACTGGCGAAGGAGGCCGTTGAGACCGCTGGGGTTGAGCTCGATGACGTGGAACTGCTCGGGCAGACCGGAAAGATGATCGTCAGGGTCACCATCGACAGCGAGGGCGGCGTGGGAATAAAGGAGTGCGAGCGTGTCAGCAGGCAGCTGGAGGCGCTGCTCGACGTGGAAGACCCCATTCCGGGTTCATACACCCTCGAGGTGACCACTCCGGGCCTCGACAGACCGCTCAGGAGCCTGAGGGACTTCGAGCGGTTCAAGGGGAGGCTCGCCAGGGTGGTGACGAGCGAGAGGATAGACAAGCAGACATTCTTTGTCGGGAGGATAAAGTCGGTGGAGGGAGACAGGATAGTGCTCGAACTTGACAACAGGGAGGTTGAGATACCTTACAATATCGTCTCGAAGGCGAGACTGGAGATAGAGTTCTGATGAACAAGGACTTCTGTTACATAATCGATCAGATATGCAGGGAGAAGGGCATCCCGAAGGACGCCGTGCTCAAGGCGCTCGAGTCCGCCCTCCTGAGCGCCGCCAAGAAGAGGTTCAGCGCCAGGAGGAACGTCGAGCTCCGTATAGACCCCGATACATGCGAGATACAGCTCTCGGTGCTGAAGGACGTAGTGGAGGATGTGAGCAGCCCCGAGGACGAGATATCGCTTGAGGAGGCCCGGAGGATCGACCCGGAGAAGAATATCGGCGACCAGGTCGCCATACCGCTTGAACTGCACGACTTCGGCAGGATAGCCGCACAGACGGCCAAGCAGGTCATAGTCCAGAAGGTTAGGGAGGCTGAGCGGGAGATCGTCTACAACGAATTCAAGGACAAGGTCGGCAGGATCGTAAGCGGCGTGGTGACGCGCAAGGAGAGGGGCGTGTACTACGTGAACCTCGGCCGTGTCGAGGCCCAGCTCCCTTACAGGGAGACACTGCCGGGAGAGAACCTCAAGAGGGGTGATGCCATCAAGGCCCTTGTCCAGGATGTCCGCATATCACCGAAGGGGCCGGAGATACTGCTCAGCCGCACGTCGCCAGACTTCGTCGCCGAGCTCTTCAGGACCGAGGTGCCGGAGATAGACGACAGGATCGTGGTGATAGAGAACATAGTGCGCGAGCCAGGCGAGAGGACGAAGATCGCGGTCACGTCGAACGATCCATCCATAGACCCTGTCGGCGCGTGCGTGGGGATGAAGGGCACGAGGGTCCAGGCGATCGTCAGGGAGCTCAGGGGCGAGCGGATAGACATCATCCCATGGAGCGACGACCCGAGGATGCTCATCTCGCGGGCGCTCAGCCCCGCCACCGTAGACAGGATAGGCATCAACGAGGAGGACCGTACCGCGATGGTCGTAGTGAACGACCAGCAGCTCTCCATTGCAATAGGGAAGCGCGGGCAGAACGTCAGGCTCGCAATGAAGCTGACCGGCTGGGAGATCGACATAATCAGCGAGTCCGAGTACTCGAAGATAAAGCAGGACGAGGCCGAGTCAGCCTTCGGAGAGGCCATAGCCGACAGCGGTGCCGCGACCGAGGAAGACAACCCCGAGGAGTAGATCCAGGGTCACCGTGTCTGCGGCACGGACCTGCACGGGAGGCGGCCTCCCTCCGGCGGGTGACGCTCAGGCCCTCCCGCCGCCAGGCCGGTCCGTATCCCCACATTCATGAATAGAGAGTTGCATGATCATCCCGTCCAGTACGTGAAGGGAATCGGTCCCGGAAAGGCAAGACTGCTTGCGCGCCTGGGGATAAAGACCGTGGCCGACGCCCTCTGGCACATACCCTACAGATACGAAGACAGGCGTCTGAACCTCACGATAGCCGACCTCAGGTACGAGGCCCTGCAGTGCGTGACCGGCAAGGTCATATCCGCCGAGGTGGTCAGCACCCCCAGAAAGCGGATGAAGATTTTCGAGCTCGTCATAGGCGATGGTACCGGCTTCCTGAGGGGGAAGTGGTTCAACCAGCCCTACATGAAGAAGCTGTTCACACCCGGCAGGATGGTCGTACTGAGCGGAGTGGTCAGGAGGGATCCGTTCTCAGGCGGCTTCGAGATGCAGAACCCGGAGTACGAGGTCCTCGACGACGGCCGCGACAACATCCACACGTCGAGGATCGTTCCCGTGTACAGGACGACCGCTGGGCTCGGGGCAAAGGCGCTCAGGGCCATGATGTACAGCATAGTCTGCTTTGCCGCACCTGCCGTCGAGGAGTACCTGCCCGAAGAGGTCCTCGGCAGGTACGGCCTGCCACGGCTTGGAGAGGCCTGCGCGCATGTCCACTTTCCCCCGGACGGCGCTGACATCGACGCTCTAAACAGGGGGGTGAGCCCCTACCACCGGAGGCTCGCCTTCGAGGAGCTGTTCCTGCTGCAGGCGGGCCTTGCGGTCCTGAAGAAGGGCAGGGGGATGGAGCGCGGCATTTCCTTTGAATCCTCAGGCGGGCTGGCCCGTAGACTCGACGGCCTGCTCCCCTTCAGGCTCACCGGCGCGCAGCAGAGGGTCTTCAGAGAGATATGCGGGGACATGAGGAGTCCGCGGCCGATGAACAGGCTCCTCCAGGGGGATGTGGGTTCAGGCAAGACCATCGTGGCCCTCAAGTCGATGCTCGTGGCGGTCGAGGCGGGCTACCAGGCCGCGCTCATGGCGCCGACCGAGATACTCGCCGAGCAGCACCACATGAACATCCGCCCCCTTGCCGAGGGACTCGGGCTCAGGTGCGTGCTCCTCACCGGAGGCCGGCGCGAGAGGCCGCTCGATGAGATCGCATCCGGCGGCGTCCATATAGTCATAGGCACCCATGCCCTGATCCAGGAGGACGTGAGGTTTCACAGGCTCGGCCTCGTGGTCATCGATGAACAGCACCGCTTCGGAGTGATGCAGAGGGCCATGCTGAGGAAGAAGGGCCTGAACCCAGACGTGCTCGTCATGACGGCGACCCCAATACCGAGGACGCTGTCGCTGACGCTCTACGGCGACCTCGACTACTCGGTGATCGACGAACTCCCGCCCCGGAGGAGAGCGGTGATAACGAGGCTCTTCAGGGAGCAGGAGAAGGCGAGGTTGTACGGCTTCATCAGGGACGAGATAAAGAAGGGCAGGCAGGCCTACATCGTCTATCCGCTGATAGAGGAGTCGGAGAAGACGCCCCTCAGGTCGGCCGTTCCCGGCAAGGAGGCCTTCGAGAAGGTCTTCCCGGACCTCAGGACAGGGCTGATCCACGGAAGGATGAAGCAGGATGAGCGTGAGGCCGTGATGGAGTCCTTCAAGAGAGGAGAGATAGACATCCTCGTGAGCACCACCGTCGTCGAGGTCGGCGTGGATGTCCCGAACGCCTCGCTGATGCTGGTGGTTCATGCAGAGAGGTTCGGGCTCTCCCAGCTCCACCAGCTCAGGGGCCGCGTGGGCAGGGGACCCCACCAGTCTTACTGTTTTCTGCTGGCTTATGGTAAGCTTTCAGATGAGGCGCGCAGGAGGCTCGACGTCATGGTGAGGCACACCGACGGCTTCAGGATAGCCGAGGAGGACTTCATGATCAGGGGGCCGGGCGAGTTCTTCGGGACGCGACAGTCGGGCATGCCGGACCTCAAGGTTGCAAACCTCATCAGGGACGCGCGGCTCCTCGGTGCTGCGAGAAAGGAGTCTTTCGATGCAGTGGAGGCGGATCCGGACCTCTCCGGCCGTCCAGTGCTCAGGGATAGGGTCGAGAGGTTCTGGCGTGGTAAAATAGAGATATTCAGGACGAGCTGAAGAGAGAGGAGGTTGACAATGCAGTGGTTGCGCATCAAGGAGTGGTTCCGCAACGGCCTGGAGAGGCTCAGATGGCTCGCCTCGCTCTTCAGTGACAGGCTCCATATCGAACTCGCCATAATCAAGCTCCTCAACAACATAGAGGCGGTCAAGAAGAGGCGCGCTGAGGCCGTCCTGCGCCTCGGTGAAAGGGTGCTCCAGCTGAAGGACTCCCCGAGTCATGACGTCTTCACAGACCAGGAGGTCAGGGCCGTCCTGAAGGAGATCGAGGCGGTCAACGGTGAGCTGGACGAGTTGAAGGGCAAGGTGAGTGAATTGAGCAGACTGGAGGATTAGTCCGCAAAGTGCAAGACTTTCAAACTCAGGAAGGAATGGGTGAGCCCTGTGCGGTGATGTCGCCGCGCACTCGGCCCTGCGTTCCCGCCTGCATCGCTCCGGCTTGTAAGACATGACGTACGCCGCCGTCCTGACATTCGGTCTCGTGATCGGCTCCTTTCTCAATGTCTGCATATACCGGCTGCCGAGGAAACTGTCGGTCGTCAGGCCTGCCTCGCACTGTCCCTCGTGCGGCAGGGCGCTGAAGCCGTGGGACAACATACCGGTGATCAGCTACCTGCTGCTCAGGGGAAGGTGCAGGTACTGCTCCGCGAGGATATCTCCCAGGTATCCGCTGGTCGAGCTCCTCAACGGCCTCGGCTACATGCTCGTACTGTGGAGATTCGGCCTCGGGCTCGACGCGGTCGTGTACATGGTTTACTTTTCGACCCTGATCGTCATCACGTTCATTGACCTCGATTTCCAGATCATCCCCGACGCCGTCACGCTCCCCGGCGCCGCCGCCGCACTCGTGCTCGGCGTCTTCCTCGTCTCCGACCCGTTCGACCGCGGCAGCGGGCTCGGGCCCGCGCAGTCCGTCACGGGCTTGTTCCTCGGAGGCGGTCTCTTCTACGCAGTGGCGGTCCTGAGCCGCGGAGGCATGGGCGGGGGCGACATAAAGATGATGGCGATGGTCGGGGCCCTGACAGGGTGGAAAGGGGTGCTCCTGACGACCTTCCTCGGGAGCCTGACCGGTTCGATCGTCGGTCTCGGACTAATGATCTTCAAGGGCAAGGGCAGGAAGACGAAGATACCGTTCGGCCCCTTCCTCGCCCTCGGTTCCGCGGTCTCCGTGCTGTGGGGACAGGAGTTGCTAAAGCTCTACATGAGGGGGTATTCTTAAGCATGAACAAGGTGGACCTCTTCACCGAACAGACGTTCGTCCTCTCCATGCTCCTCTTCATGGTGATGATAATCTTCCTCTTCTTCTTCTTCATGAGGGTCTTCAGGAAGAAGGGCAGGAAGGAACCCGAGGAGGACCGTTCGGACGTCACCTTCGTGGTCGATACGTTCCACGAACTCGTGGCGAGGCTCAAGGAGAACGAACGCGAGCTCGAACAGCTCAGGAGGCGGGCCGAGGACCGTGCCGAGGAGGTGGAGAGTTACAGCGACAACATAGTCCAGAGCGTGCCGAGCGGTGTGGTGAGCCTCGACAACGACCTGAGGCTGACGAAGGTCAACAACGCCGCAGCCGCCATACTCCGCTACAGGCCCGAAGACATCGTGGGGAAGCCGTACCACGAGGTCTTCCGCTCCCCCCTCAGGGAGCTGATCGAGAAGAGGGAGAGCCTCAAGCGCGGCGAGTACCTCTACGAGAATGCCGCAGGAGAGAAGAGGTGGATCGGGCTCAACATGTCGTCCCTCTTCAACCGCAACGGTGAGACCATAGGGCTGATCCTCATCTTCACGGACCTCACCGAGCTGAAGTCCCTCGAGAAACAGATCAGGCTCCGCGAATGGCTCTCCTCGCTCGGCGAGATATCCCTCGGCATAGCCCACGAGCTCAGAAACCCGATGGCCGTCATCACGGGTTATGCGAAGATACTGTCAAGGAAGAAGGAGTTACGCTCCATACCCGAGGTCGAGACCATCGTGAAGGAGATAAACGTCATGGACAGGATCATCGGCGACTTCCTCTCGTTTGCAAAGCCGATAACCCCGAACATGATGGAAGTGGACATGAGGGAGCTGATCGAGAACATCGTGGAGGTCGTCCTGAAGGAGCGCAGGGACATAAAGCTCGATGCACTGCTCAAGGACTACACGCTGAGAAGTGACGAGGTCCTGCTGAGGCAGGCATTCTACAACCTCGTCAGAAACGCCGTGGAGGCGATGCCCGACGGAGGCATCCTCACCATAGTGGCGAAGCGTGAAGACGGCACCCTCATGATCGCGGTCAGCGACACCGGCAACGGGATTCCCGAGGAGATCAGGGACAAGGTCTTCCTTCCCTTCTACACGACGAGGGAGCGGGGCACAGGGCTCGGTCTTGCGGTCGTCCACAAGAACGTCACGCTGCTGGGCGGAACGGTGAACTTCGTCTCATCCGGCGAGGGCACGACCTTCTTTGTGAGGCTGCCGATCGAGGGCTGAGCCCCTGTCAATGCCTCAGTAGAATATCTCGAAGAGCACGAACGTGACCAGCGACCCTGTCATCGCGCCTAAAACCACCTCCCAGGCGTTGTGGGCCTTGACCGCGAGCCGGCTCTGCGCGATCGCCACCGCGGTGATGAATGTCAGGATGGAGATGATGTAGTTCTCGCTGATGTACGTGGCGGAGACCCACACGGAGAAGGAGAGCGCCGCGTGTCCGCTCGGCATACCGCCCCTTAGCGGATGGCCCTTGCCGAAGTGCGCCTTGGTTATGACCACCAGTATCAGTACGATTATAAGGGCTATGACGGCAATGTCCTCGCCCGAGTGCTTGGTGATCCTGATGCCCTCGGAGAAGGCCCTCTTTATGTACGGGGTGAGTATGGTGTATCCGATGATGGAGGCCCCGAAGGCGGTGATCAGGACCGCCCCTGCCGCCGTATCCTTCGCCACTCTCGCTTTCTCGTTCCTGTGGGGCGATATCATGTCCACGGTCACCTCGATGGCGGAGTTGAGCATCTCTGCAAGGAGCACCACCACTGCAACGAGCGACAGCATGATGAACTCCTCCCTGTTGACGCCGAGGACGAAGCTCAGCACCAGGACAGCCGAGGCCGCCACGAAGTGAAACCTCACATGCCTCTGCGTCCTTGCGGCGTGCAGGACGCCCTCTATGGCGTTGTTAGCTGATTTGACCCATCTCCTTAAGGGCATTCATGAGCTCCGATTCTTTCTTTCTCATCTTCCCCGCCCGGTATGCTCCGGCCTCGTGATCGTATCCTAAGAGGTGAAGGAGGCCGTGGACCAGGAGGAACGCGAGTTCTTCATGGAAGGTGTTGCCGCGTTCCCTGGCCTGCTCGACCGTCTTGTGGAGGTTTATGACTATGTCTCCAAGCAGGACGGTTCCCGTAAGAGACCTCATCGCCCGCCTCAGCTCTTTCATCGAACCGTACAGGGGGAAGGAGAGCACGTCGGTCGTCCTGTCGACGGACCTGTAGGTCCTGTTCAGCTCCCTCATCCTGCGGTCGTTGACGAAGACGACGCTGAGTTCGACGCCCTCGAGGCCGAGTCTCTTACCGAGGTGCCTTAACAGACGGCTCACCCTGCTGTGGCTGACCTTTACCTTTCTCTGGAGATCTCTTACCAGGACCTTCATCCGGCGGGGATACCTCTATTGCGGAATTTCTGTCCGTCACCGTCACGTCTTCATCCGGGGTGACCCTCTCCTTCCTCCGCTTCTCCTCGAAGTTGAAACCTGGATACTCTATCCTCTTGTGGAGTATGCCCGTGAGAATGTAGGTGAACTTCCTCTTTATGGTGGATATGTCCTTGAGCGTCAGTTCGCATTCGTCGAGCTGGCCGTCGAGGAATATGTGGTTGACGATCCGGTCCACCAGTGACTCTATCCTCGCGGGCGTGGGGTTCTGCAGGACCCTCGACGCCGCCTCGACCGCGTCGGCGAGCATCACGAGCGCGGCCACGCGGCTCTGGGGCTTGGGTCCCTGATACCTGTAGTTCTCCTCGACCGGCTCACCGTTTCCCGAGTCCCGGGCCTTCTGGTAGAAGTAGGTCATCAGGCACGTGCCGTGGTGCTGCTGTATGATGTCTATTATGGGCTCGGGCAGCTTGTACTCACGTGCTATCTCGACCCCCTCCTTCACGTGCGCCATCAGTATCATGCTGCTCATGTGCGGGGTTATCCTGTCGTGCCTGCTGACCGTTCCCTTCTGGTTCTCCACGAAGTACTCCGGCATCCTCATCTTCCCTATGTCGTGGTAGTATGCGCTCACCCTTGCAAGCAGGGGGTTCACGCCGATGTCCTCGGCGACCGCCTCGACGAGGTTCCCCACAATGATGCTGTGGTGGTACGTGCCGGGAGCGGCTATCAGGAGGTTCTTCATGATCGGCTGGTTGAGGTCGAGCAGTTCGAGCAGGGTGATGTCAGTCGTCACCTTGAAGAGGTACTCGATGGCGGGCAGCACGAGAGAGACCACGGCTGCGACCGCCACGCCTGATGTGACGGCGTAGAGTATGGCCATGGGAGCGTAGTCGTCGAAGAGCCTGTCCGTGAACAGCAGTATGCCTATTAGGGTGAAGACGTTTATTATGCTTACGTGTAGTCCGCTCCTGAGGATGTCTGTCCTCCGCTTGCACCTTATGATGCTGAACGCGCCGACGAGGCTGCCCACGAAGGCATATATGGGGTATAGTGGCTCACCGGTCCACAGTCCGGTCAGGAGGCTTACGATGAACGAGAAGATGATCGCCGTGTGGAAGTCGAAAATAAGCGCCACCAGTATGGCGCCTGCGGCTATCGGCATCCCGTAGATGGCGGTCCCCGAGGGAAAGAGCCCCACACCGAGCGTGAAGTTCCTGAAGAAGTACTGGAAGCTCCTCCCGAGCACCAGCGTCAGTATGACGAGGGCCCCCAGGAGCAGAAGCAGCCTGTACTTCTTCACGTAGTCGGGCTTGTAGCGCAGGATGTCCCTGTAGAATATGAGGAACAGAAGGCTCGTTATGAAGAATCCGCCGATTATGTGTTGAAGGCCGAACGTCCCCTGAACGGTTAGTGACGCAGCAAGTCCGAACAGCAGGATCAGCGGTAACTTCACGACATGGCTTCTGTTAAGACTCCGTGTATAGCCGTTCCCTGTCTTCGGTATCTTTTGCTCTTTCTTCTGTCCGTTTTTCAAATCTCTCATATGCCTTGATTATGTCCTGAACGAGCCTGTGTCTCACCACGTCTCTTTCAGTGAAGTAGATGATCTTTATTCCCTCGATAGACGCGAGGATCTTTTCGGCCTCGATGAGCCCGGAGGTCTTCCCGGCCGGCAGATCGATCTGCGTGATATCCCCGGTTATCACGGTCTTTGAATTGAAGCCGAGCCTCGTGAGGTACATCTTCATCTGCTCGGATGTGGTGTTCTGGGCCTCATCGAGCACGATGAAGGCGTCGTTGAGCGTGCGCCCCCTCATGTAGGCAAGTGGTGCTATCTCTATTATACCCTTTTCAATGAGTCCTGTCGCCTTCTCGAAGTCCATCATGTCGTAGAGGGCGTCGTATAGCGGCCTGAGATACGGGTGTACCTTCTCGTAGAGGTCTCCGGGCAGGAACCCGAGCTTCTCGCCAGCCTCGACCGCAGGCCTCGTGAGCACAATGCGGCTGACCTCCTTCTTCAGCAGGGCGTTTATGGCCATGGCCATGGCGAGGTACGTCTTGCCCGTGCCTGCCGGGCCTATGCCGAATACGATGTCATAGTTCCTGATGGCCTCTATGTACTTCCTCTGTGCCTCGGTCTTCGGGATTATGAACCGCTTCTTGGACGAGACCGGTATGTGGTTCAGGAAGAGGTCCTTGAGCGAGGTCTCCTCTCCCTTGGAGATGGCGCTTATGGCGAACCGGATGTCGTCGGGTTTCAGGACGTAACCCTGCCGGTTGATCTCCTTTATCTCCTCGACGAGCCTCTTGGCCTTGCGGGCCGCCTCTGCAGGGCCCTTTATGAAGAGCCTGTTGCCCCTGGCGCTGATCAGGACTCCGAGGCTGCCCTCTATGAGCTTGAAGCTCCTGTCGATTCCCGAGTAGGAGAAGTCCGCCTCGTTCTCCGTCTCTATCTCTATCTCGAGTATTACGTTCTCCATGGCAGCTACCTGTCAGTCCTCACCACGAGCGTCTTCAGTTTCTCGGCCCTGGTGAGCTTTATGGCCGCGGTCTCGGCCGCCTTTCTCGAGCCGAACCTGCCCACCCATACCCTGTAGAGGGTCCTATTCCTTCCGGCCTCGACGACCTTCACGCTGTAACCCTTCTTCCTGAGGCGGTCCCTCAGCCCGGCCGCCTGCTTCCTGCCCCTGAAGGCCCCGACCTGTATCGTGTAGTAGTAATCAGCGGCCTCCCTTGTGCGGACCCTCTTCGTGTCACTGCCGGCACTCTCGGCGGCCTTCTTTTCCGGCTCCTTCCCCTCGATGCTCCCGGGCCTCTCCGCAGGGGCCGTAACGGGTGCAGGCAGGGCGGTCGCCGCATCGCTTCCGAGCCACTCGCTCCCGGTCACGTCGGCTGGCGCCTCGGTCTCCACGTCCGCCGCCCGGAACCCCTCCCCCTCTGCAGGGGGATTCTTCGACGACAGGGCCGGTCTCTCCCTGGCGCTGCTCTTTCCCGCATAATAGCCGAGCAGAAAGCTGAAGGCGCTGCAGAGGATCACGATCAGTATCAGGACGGCCTTGCCCGACAGGAAGTCTGCGGGTATCTTATGGTAGAACCTCGGATTCATAAAATAAGCATAGCATCACCATAGGAGAAAAATCTATAAGCGGACGAGACGGCCTCCCCGTATGCAGCGAGCACTTTTTCCCTACCGGCAAAGGCGCTCGCGAGCATGAGCGGGGTCGACTTCGGGAGGTGGAAGTTCGTTATGATGGCGTCGATTCCCCTGAACCTGTAGCCCGGATATATGAAGAGGTCCGTCGTCCCCCTTATCCGGCCGGGTTCACGGTCCGCCGCGGCCTCGTAGCGGCCGCTCATCAGGGCCTCGATGGTCCTCGTGGTCGTGGTCCCGACGGCGAAGACCCTTCCGCCGTCCTTCCGCCGCTTCACTATCAGGTCTGCAAGACCGGCCTCCGCCTCGAACTCCTCGGGTTCCATCCTGTGGCCTTCTATGCGGCGGCTCTTTACAGGCATGAACGTGCCGATGCCGACATGGAGCGTGAGCTTCTTTATCACGACCCCGATGGATGCGAGTTCCTGCAGCAGCCCTTCCGTGAAGTGGAGCCCTGCCGTGGGCGCGGCTATGGAGCCCTCTTTCGCTGCATAGACCGTCTGGTACCACTGCCTGTCCCTCTCCTCGGGAGGCCTCCTGATGTAGGGGGGAAGGGGCATGGCGCCGAAGCGCCGGATGAAGTCATCGGTGTCGCCCGTGTCGAACCGTGCATACCTGCCCCCCACGATTTCAGCCTCGACACCGCCGTCGAAACAGGCCCTTCCCGTGTAGCCTCCGCGTGACAGGATGAGGAAGCCGCCGTCGGGAGTCTTCCTCACCAGCAGTATCTCGATCCTGCCGCCCGTGGGCTTCCTGCCCGTGAGCCTCGCGGGTATCACCTTCGAGTCGTTCAGTACGAGGAGGTCTCCCTCCCTGAAGTAGGCCGTGATCTCTCTGAACAACCTGTGCTCGATGCCCCCGTCCCTGCGAAGGACGAGCAGTCTCGATCCGTCTCTCTCTTCAACCGGCTGTCTTGCTATGAGTGATTCGGGCAGTACGAAATCGAAACTCTCTATGTCCATGTCGTCTCGTCGCCTCGGGTGGTATTGGGCGTTGCCGGGCTCACTTAGTGCTTCCCCTGGTCCATGCCCAGACCCGTTCCGTCCCCCGCGTGCGGTCACGGACTGCAGGGCACGGAGATCACTCGGCATCCTGCCGGCTCACCGGCGTGAACCTCCCGTCCAGCTTAATGACCGTTCCGGGATAATAGAAGGAGAGTATCTCCCTGTATGACCTGCCCTCCTTCGCCATCTGCTGTGCCCCCCACTGGCACAGTCCCACACCGTGGCCGTACCCCTTTCCATCGAAGACGAAGGTGTCTCCGCTCTTCCTGACCGTGAACCAGGTGCTCGGCAGCCTCTTCCAGCCCAGTATCCTCCTGAGGTCTTTCGCCAGCACCGTCTCCGTTCCCTTGTCGGTGACGAAAGTGAGTTCCTTCGCGCGCCCGGTCTTCGTGTATCCGCTTATCCTGATCTCTCTCAGCCCGGTGAGACCGAGTGCTTTCTCGATCTCCGCCCTGCCGAGGCGTCTCTGCCATATCCAGTAGGAAGAGAGGGAGCAGTCGGAAGAGACCGATTTCAGATAGGGGTAGGCCTTCCCGAAGACCTCCTCGGGCAGTTCGGTCCTGCCGCCGCAGGTGGAGTGATAGAAGGCCTCTATAGGTTCGCCCTCGTAGGTCAGTATCTCTCCGGCCGTCTGACTGACGGCGTACGTGACCCTGCTGTCGGAATTGTCTCCCCTGTACAGCTGGTGGAGCGTCGAAGAGGTGAGGTGGTAGAGCCTGCCTGAACCCTTCTGGATGTACCTGACCGCATACGTCCTCACTATGACGGCCTGTGCCTTCAGTGCCTCCATCTCCCATCCGTCCGCGACCTCTGAGAGGACCACGCTCCTGACGTAGTCTTCGAGGGGCACTTCGTTTATCAGGTACAGGCCCCGCTCGCCCTTCCATATCTCGATGTTTCCGAGGTAACGGACACCGCTTACGAGCAGCTCCCCCTTGAAGTTCCCAATCTTCCTGACGGTCTCCTCTGCGTCGGGGGTGGCCGAGAAGCGCTTGTCGAGTATGAGAACCCGTATGTCCCTGGCATGTGCCGCCGAGAGTAAGGACAGGATCAGAACGACCGCGAGTGCTGTTGTCTTCAATAGTCTCTCCATTCCATCATAACCGCGGTCCGTGCGCCTGACGTCCGGTGGTGACGCGGCGACAGGCGCATGCCGTGCCGCCCTGCACGCGGCGGCCCTTGCCGCTGCCCTGTCCTCCGGCCGTCACCTCATCCTCCCGATGATCCAGAGGAGGAGGGTCAGGATTACACTGAGCAGGATGCTCGTGGCGAGCGGAAAGTAGAATGTGAAGTTTTTTCTCTCTATGACTATGTCTCCAGGCAGCCTCCCGATGAAGGGCACTTTGCCTGCAAGCATCAGGACGATACCGAGCACGATTATGATGATGCCCGTGATCACCAGGAACTTGCCGATGTGTGTCAGGGGCTCCATGCGTCCGGTCCTCCATTCCTCACCTGGTGTACCTCTCCATCTCCGAATATATGCAGCCGCAGTACTTCTGCCTGTAGAGACCGAGCTCCCTCGACAGCCTCACTCCCTCTCTCCAGCCGTGCCTGAAGTCTTCGGCGAAGAACTCGACGCCGTAGCGTTCCTGCAGCTCCAGGCCGGTCTCCACGATCCTGTCGAAGGCCTGATACGGGCTGACGAGGAGGCTCGTCGTGAAGCCGTCCATGCCGAGTTCCCTCGCTGCAAGCGCCGTCTTCTCGAGCCTCACCCTGTAGCAGTAAGAGCAGCGGTCGTCCTCCCTGTGGACGACATTCCTCAAGAACTCCTTGAGCCCGTAGTGATCCGCGTACTCGACCTCCAGCTTCCAGGATTCCTCGAGCTCCTTCAGTGCGGCGAGCCTTGCACCGTATTCAGTGAACGGGTGGATGTTCGGATTGTACCACAGCCCCCGGACCTCTATGCCCCGCTTTTCGAGGGTTTTGAGGGGATAGAGTGCACAGTTGGCACAGCATATGTGCATGAGGAGGTGCATCGGCCAGCCGTTATTTAGTATAATTCCTTTTGCACCATTATATCAATTCAAGTCCACGACAGCGGGACTGAAAGGGGGTTGGATGTACAAGCGCACCTGCTGGAGGCTCCTGGCGCCTGCTCTTCTCTGCGCCTACTGCCTCGTCGCGGTGCCCGGCCCGGCCGCCGGGTTCGAGGGCCCGCTCGATGTCAGAAACAGCCTTCCGGTCTTCCTCACGCTCGGCAGCCCCGTGATGCTCTCTGCCGAGGGCGAAGACTCCATCGGCCTCGACTTCACGTATTCGAGCACCTATATCGTCGCCGCCTCTGCCGAATGGTCCTTCGGGCTCGACCTCGAGGCCGCGGTCGCCGACATACGGCTGAGGAGGCTCGTCTGGGGCGACTCCCTCGAGTTGGGCATCGACATCCCGGTCCTCAGCTTCAACAGCGGTTTCCTTGACGGCTTCCTCGAGTCCTACCACGATGCGTTCGGTTTCCCCGACTACGGCAGGAGCAGGAGGCCCCGTAACGACTTCCTGTTCGAAGTCTCTCGCAGCGGCGATACCGTTGTTGCGGGCGACTCCGGGGGTATAGCCCTCGGTGACGTCAGGGTGGGGCTCAAGAAGACCATCTACGGCAGGGACCCGCTCGTGAGCATCTACGGTTCAGTGGAACTCCCCACCGGTGATCCCGACGGCGGCTACGGCAGCGGTGCACTCGATGCGGGCGCGGCCCTGCTCGTGAACAAACGCATAGGCGACAGGGTCATGACGTACTTCAATGCCGGCGCCGTCTTCACCGGAGGTCTTAGGGCCGAGGAGAACCTCGACCTCAATGACTACCTCTACGGAGGGGCCGCCATCGAGTGGCTCTGCTCGGAAAGACTCTCGCTCAACGCCCAGCTCTTCGCTCAGGGCTCCCCCTTCGGCGATACGGGCATAAGGGCCGTAGACGAGGTCTCGACCATACTGAGCCTCGGCGGCAGATACAGGACCGGCAGGGGAGCCCTCGAGTTCTCATTCTCCGAGGATACGAACACCGCGGGAGCGCCCGACTTCATGCTCGGGTTCGGCTACAGTTACAGGCTCCGTTAGCTCGTCCCCATATCTCCCGGCCTCTCCTCCGGCTTCAAGGGGGTGTATCCTGGGGATTGGGGGGCAGCCACAGTGGATGCACCCTGCTCTCCGGTTTCAGGGCGGGGCTTACGGTTTTGGTGGGGGTGCCTCACCCCTCTTTGGCTTCAAGGGGATTGGGGGGCAGCCGGACAGGGGATGCACCCTGCTCTCCGGTTTTCAGGGCGGGGCTTACGGTTTTGGGGGGGTGCCTCACCCCTTCAGAGTCTGCCGGAGCGTATGATCGAATAGAGGAGCCAGAGGCCGAGCATGAACGCCATCAGGAATCCTGCAAGGCCGAGGAGCGGAATGTCGAAAACGCGGCCGCCGGTGTCCGAGAGGGTCAGGATTGCGGAGCTCAGGATGATGGCGGCGATCACGATGCTGAAGGCGAGGCGGTTGGTTGAGCGGTCGATGTCGCGTATGAGGCGGTCGAGGCCCACGGGTGTCATCTTCAAGTGGAGTTCGTCCTTCAGCGCCTTGCGCATGAGTATCCTCATCTGTTTCGGCGTTGTGGTGGCGAAGTCGGTGAGGTCGTTGATCTGCTTCTGCACCTGCCTGTAAACCTTCTTCGGGTTGTACCTGCTCTTTATAAGGCGCGACGCATATGGTTCGGCGATGCTTATGAAGTTGAAGTTGGGGTCGAGCTCCCTGCCTATGCTGTCGAGTATGAGCATGCACTTGTTCAGGAGGAGCAGGTCCGAGGGGATCTTCATGCGGTGCTTTATGGCGACGTGCATCAGGGTGTCGAGGTACTGGGCGATGTTTATCTCGGAGATGGTCAGGTCGTACAGGGGGATGAGAAAGTCGATGATGTCGGCCTTGAACTCCCGCTTGAACGCCTCTATGTCCACGTCTTCGGTGACGAGCCCGAGCGCAATGTATTCGTCTATGAGGGCGTCGAAGTCCTTCTTTACGAGGGCCACGAGGGCCGATGCTATGCTCTCCATCATGTCCGGGGAGAGCCACCCCACGATGCCGAAGTCCACGAGGCCGAGGCGCCCGTCGGGCATTACGAACATGTTGCCGGGGTGGGGGTCTGCATGGAAGAAACCGTCCTCGAGGAACATCTTGAAGTAGGCATCCACGCCGATCCGCGCGATCTCGGTCCTGTCGAGGCCGAGGCGGCTGATGCCCTCGATGTCGTCGATCCTCACGCCCTCGATCCTTTCCATCACGAGGAGCCTCTTCGAGACGAGCTCGGGGAAGATGGACGGTATGAATATGTTGGGGTGGCCTGAAAAGTTCCTGCGGAACCTGCAGGCGTTCTTCCCCTCTTCGGTGAAGTCGAGCTCCTTCCGGATGGTCTTTGAAAACTCCTCTACGATGCCCGTGGGGTTGAAGAACTCCGTCTCCGGTATGTACTTCACCATCCTCGAGCTGAGGGCCTTCAGGATGGTGATGTCGGTCTCTATAATGGTCCCGATGTTGGGCCTCTGGACCTTCAGGACCACAGGGGTGCCGTCCTTGAGGGTCGCATAGTGGACCTGGGCGATAGAGGCTGCTGCAACCGGTGTCTCCTCGATGCTCTCGAACAGTTCCTCCGGAGGAGCCCCGAGGTCCTCCAGAATGGTCTGCCGCACGTGCTGGAAGGAGAAGGGCGGCACCTCGTCCTGCAGTTTCTTGAACTCGTCGGCAAAGGGCTTCGTTATGAGGTCTGGTCTCGATGCAAGCACCTGCGCCAGCTTTATGAAGGACGGGCCGAGCTCTTCGAAGGCGAGCCTGAGTCTTTGCGGAATCGAGTGTCCGGCCAGCTCCGGGGGTGCGCCGAGTACCTTGAGTCTCTTCCTGAACGGGACGACCCGCTGGAGGTTGAGCTGTTCTATGAACTGTCCAAAGCCGTGTTTGAGGAATACATTGACTATCTGGCGGATTCTGCTGATGTTTCTGTATGTTCTCTTCAGCCGGAGGAATTCGAGAAGCATCAAGAACCTTTCTGCTCGGGCCTTTCAACCGCAGCTTCGAGCTTTTTGATACGCGTGGAGAGGGCCTTGATCTTCTTGTTCAGATCCTCGACGTCTTCCTTTGTCGGTAGGTTCATCTTTTCGAGGGTTTTTGCCAGGACGTCGGAGATGCTCTTCGTCAGTTCGTCGGAACTCTTCTCCGCCTTCTCGGTCCACTCCTTCACGAGCTTCGCGCCCTGGGTCTCGCTCAGCTCACCCTTTTTAACGAGCTCGTCGATCGACTCCTTTATCTTTTCCTGGATCCCGAAACCGGCAAGCAGCGCATTCCTGACAACATCGAATATCGTCATTGCAGACCTCCTTTCCCCTCATGGTTTCCGGCCGGGGTGCCGCGTCTCCCCGGTCCTTGTCGTCTTTATTATATCGTACACTTTATCGAGTACAGAATCAAGTTTGCCCACATCCTTTGTGCCGCCCTGTGCCATGTCCGGCCTGCCGCCGCCACTGCCGCCGGCGAGGGCGGTGAGCCTCTTCACGATCTCACCGGCGTTGTAACGGTCCTTGAGGTCCTTCGTCACCATGCAAACAACAGCGGCCTGGCCGTTCACGGCCGACGAGGCCACCACGATGCCCGAGCGGATCCGGTCTCTTATGTTGTCGGCAAGGAGGCGGAGTTCCTTGGGGTTGAGGCCGTCCTGCCTCGTCTTCACGACCTTCACGCCGTCGAGCTCCCGTGCGCACTCCACGGCCTCGGAGACTGCATCGGCGGCCGTTCCCGTCTTGAGCCTCCGGACCTCCTTTTCGAGCGACTTGACCGTGGAGAGCAGTCTCTCAGTCTTCTGTACCGGGTTGTCGGTCTTTAGCAGCTCCCTTATCGAGTCGAGTTCGTCAGCCTTCCGCCTGAGGAATCTGAAGGCCGCGCTGCCGGTGAGAGCCTCGATCCTCCTTACACCTGAGGCGACGCTCCCTTCCGAGACTATCACGAAGAGCCCTATCTCGCCCGTGGCCCTGCAGTGCGTACCGCCGCATAGCTCGCTGCTGAAGTCTCCGACCGACACCACGCGGACGGTCTCGCCGTATTTCTCGTCGAACAGGGCGACCGCCCCCCTCTCTACCGCCTCGTCAAGGGGCATGACGTCCGTCCGGACGGGCATGTCGGCGAGTATCTTCTCGTTCACGGTCTCTTCGATCCTCTCGATCTCATCCCTCTGGAGTGCGTAGAAGTGTGTGAAGTCGAACCTAAGCCTTTCATGCGTGACAAGCGAGCCGGCCTGCCTGACGTGCTCGCCGAGTACGGCCTTCAGGGCCTTGTGCAGCAGGTGGGTGGCGGTGTGGTTCCGCATGACGGCCTTTCTCCTCTCCTCGTCGACACTGCATGAGACCGTCTCGCCGGCACGCACCCTCCCACGCATGACCTTCACATGATGCACGTGGAGTCCGCGGACCGGTTTCTGCGTGTCCAAGACCGTCAAGTGGGCCCCTTCGGTATCGATCGTACCCGTATCACCGGCCTGTCCGCCGGATTCCGCATAGAAGGGCGTCCTGTCGAGCACCAGCTCTCCCTCTTCGCCCTCTGCCAGTTCGTCCACCCGGCGGCCGTCCTTGAGGACGGCCCTGACAAGGGCCTCCGTCTTCAGGGTCTCGTAGCCCGTGAACTCGGTCTCACCGCACTCCTTGGCGATCTCGCCGTAGGCGGACGTGACGGTACGATCTTCCGCGCTCCATACGGCCCTCGCCCTCTTCCGCTGCATCTCCATCTCGCGCTGAAAACCCTCCTCGTCTATGCTGAGCCCTGCGTCCATCGCGATGTCCCGCGCGAGGTCGAGCGGGAACCCGTACGTGTCGTAGAGCTTGAAGACCTCTTCACCGGGGATGACGGTCTCTCCCTGCTCCCTGATCCTCGCAACGACCTCGTCGAGTATGTTCATTCCCATCTCTATAGTCCTCGTGAAGCGTTCCTCTTCCATCCTGAGGAGCTTCTCGGTCCTCTCCCTCTCGTCGGTGAGCTCGGGATAGACATCCGACATGGATTCGATCACCGTGGCCACCACCCTGTAGAGGCACGGTTCGTGGAGGTTCAGCAGCCTCGCGTGCCTCGACGCCCTGCGGATGATCCGCCTCAGCACGTATCCCCTGCCCTCGTTCGAGGGCATGACCCCCTCGGAGAGGAGGAAGGTCGTCGCACGCATGTGGTCGGCTATGACCCGAATGGATGCATCCGTCTCGGCAGAGGCGCCGTACCTTACGCCCGAGAGCCCGGATATGCCGTTTATGATCGGTTCGAACAGGTCTGTGTCGAAGTTGTTCAGCTTGCCCTGGAGCACGGCGGTGATGCGCTCGAGCCCCATGCCCGTGTCTATGCTCGGATGCGGCAGGGGCGCCAGCTCGCCGTTTTCAGCCCTGTTGTACTGCATGAAGACGAGGTTCCAGAGTTCGAGGAACCTGTCGCAGTCACAGCCGGGAGCGCACCCACTGCGGCCGCAGCCCACTTCCTCGCCCTGGTCGATGAGTATCTCGGAACACGGCCCGCAGGGCCCGGTGTCGGCCATCTGCCAGAAGTTGTCCTTTGCGCCGAGCCGTACTATCCTCGAGCCGTTGATACCCGTCTCCTCCTTCCAGAGCCTCTCGGCCTCGTCGTCCTCCTCGTACACCGTGACGTAGAGCCTCTCCTCTGGCAGCCCGAACCGGCCGGTCAGCAGCTCCCAGGCGAGGGCTATGGCCTCCCGCTTGAAGTAGTCGCCGAAGGAGAAGTTTCCGAGCATCTCGAAGAACGTGTGGTGTCGCGCCGTGTGTCCGACGTTTTCGAGGTCACTGTGCTTTCCGCCCGCCCGCATGCACTTCTGGCATGAGGCGGCCCTGCTGTAGGGCCTGCTCTCCATCCCGAGAAAGACCCCCTTGAACTGGACCATCCCTGCATTGGTGAACAGTAGGGTGGGGTCGTCGTGCGGGACGAGGGGCGAACTCTTCACGATCTCGTGCCCCTTCTCCCTGAAGAAGCGCAAAAAGCCGTCGCGTATCTCTCTGCTTGTCATATGCGTCCTTTGTCTTCCATCACGTTGTCTTCATCACCCGGCTCACTTCGCAATGCCCGGCTCCGTGCTCACTATCTCGGTCAGCCTGCCGTCGGTGAACCTGAGGATGGTCTTGAATGCCCCGCCCCACCTGTGGTATTCCCACTGGACCCGGTCCTTACCATCCGGTGTCGGCTTGAGGACCTTCACCACGGTAGGCGCTCCCCAGGCATACCTCACCTGCTGCAGCGTCATGCCTGTTACCACGGCGGCCTTCTTGATGTTCTCCTGGATCTCGGGCGGATAGTCCTTGATCTCCTCGTATGTGTACTTGATCTCCTTCGTGCAGCCGGACAGGAGCACGAAAGAGAGCAGGAACAGCAGTAGAAACCTCCTCATGATGAAACCTCCTGACTCTGTTGTTTATGTATGATGCTGTGAATTCCGTGTTCAGGCGAGGCCTCAGGCCCCGGCAACAGGGCTTCAGGCCCCTCTCCAGTCCTCCATCACGCCATCCAGCACCCTCTTTATCGTCTCGCTCGAGTGTCCCCTCCGTTTCAGCACGCCGTAGAGCCTCCTTCTCGCCTTCTCCGCGGGCAGGTCCTTGTAGAGCCGTGCCTTCCTGCCTGCAAGCTCCTCCGCGCACCTGTATTCGTCGAGTTCATCGAGTTCATCGATGATGCCGGAAGAGCCGATGATCTCTTCGGGGATGCCCCTCCTCCTGAGCAGGGCGGTTATGCCGGCCGTGCCGAGGCCCTTGGTGCAGGCGCCGTACGATACGAGTTCCTTTGCCAGTGCCTCATCGTCGACGAGACCGAGCTCCTTCACCGCCGCGACCGCCTCGGTCACGGCATCCTCGTCGAACCCCTTTCTCTTCAGGCGCTCGCGGAGCTCGCGCTCGCTCCGGCCCCTTACGCCGAGGAGCCTCAGTGCGTATCCCTTTGCATTACTGGTGGAACCGCTCGATCGGGATGCTGTCTTTCGGCCCCTGCTTCTGCTGATCGATCTCTTCATAGGTGAGGTCGCTCGTCGACTGTATCCCCTTTACCTTGAGTGCGAAGTCGTCGGGGTTGGTCGCCCGCATCAGTGCCTCTTCGTAGGTTATGAGTCCCGCCTTGTACAGGTCGTAAATGGACTGGTCGAACGTCTGCATCCCGTAGTGGACCTTGCTCTTTGCGATGACGTCGGGTATCATCTTCGTCTTGTCCGGGTCGAAGATGCACTCCCTGATGGTCTCGGTCGCAAGGAGCACCTCTACGGCGGGCACGCGGCCGCTGCCGTCGGCTCTCGGCACGAGCCTCATCGATATGATGCCCCTTATCACGGATGCGAGCTGAGTCCTTATCTGCTTGTGCTGATACGGGGGGAAGACCGCTATTATCCTGTTCACCGTCTCGGTGGCATCCGTGGTGTGGAGGGTGCTCAGGACGAGGTGACCGGTCTCTGCAGCGGTTATGGCCGTCTGTATGGTCTCGAAGTCCCTCATCTCACCGACGAGGATTACGTCGGGGTCCTGGCGGAGGGCGGCCCTCAGGGCCTTGCTGAAGGACTCCGTGTCCGAGCCCACCTCTCTCTGGTTGATGATGCTCTTCTTGTCCCTGTGGAGGTACTCTATCGGGTCCTCTATCGTGATTATGTTGTTCGTGCGGTTGTTGTTTATGTGGTCTATGATGGCGGCGAGGGTGGTGGACTTACCGCTGCCCGTCGTACCGGTGACGAGTATCAGGCCGCGGGACTCGAGGGCGACCTTCTTCAGGACCTCCGGGAGGTTCAGCTCGTCTATGGTGGGTATCTTCATCGGTATGACCCTGAAGACGAGCCCGATGGTTCCGCGCTGGATGAGTATGTTGCAGCGGAACCTGCCGAGTCCTGGCACGCTGTAGGCGAGGTCGATGTCGTGCCTCCTCTTGAAGACCTCCCGCTGGTTCGGGCTCATGACCACCGAGGCTATCCTGAGGGCGTCGTCCTGGGTCACCCTCTGCACGCCTTGCATGGGGACAAGCTGGCCGTGAATCCTCAACACGGGCGGAGACCCCACCTTGATGTGGAGGTCGGATGCATGCCTTGAGTATGCCTCTCTCAGAAGTTCGTTAATCTCCATTGTTCCTCCTGGCAGCGATATTGAAGGATTCACGGATCCTGTTCTCGATCTCGGCGGCCGTCTCAGGGTTCTTCTTCAGGTACTCCTTGGCGTTCTCCCGTCCCTGGCCTATCCTCGTGCCGCCGTAGCTGTACCACGCACCCGACTTGTCGACTATGCCGGCCTGGACCCCGAGATCGATGAGTTCGCCTTCCCTCGATATCCCTTCGTTGTAATAGATGTCGAACTCGGCCTGCTTGAAGGGCGGTGCAACCTTGTTCTTGACCAGCTTCACCCTCACCCTTCCGCCGACCATCTCCTGGCCGTTCTTTATGGTGTCTATCTTCCTGATGTCGAGTCTCATGGAGGAGTAGAACTTCAGCGCGGTCCCGCCGGTGGTCGTCTCCGGGTTGCCGAACATTACGCCTATCTTTATCCTTATCTGGTTGATGAAGACCACGGTGGTGAGGGACTTGGATATGGCTGCGGTCAACTTTCTGAGGGCCTGGCTCATGAGCCTCGCCTGGAGCCCCGGGAGGCTGTCGCCCATGTCTCCCTCGATCTCGGCCCTCGGGACGAGGGCGGCCACTGAATCGACCACGATGATGTCGACGGCCCCGCTCCTCACGAGCGCCTCGGTCACCTCGAGCGCCTGCTCACCGGTGTCGGGCTGGGACACGAGCAGGTCCTCGATGTTCACCCCGATCTTCTGCGCGTAGGTGATGTCGAGGGCGTGTTCGGCGTCTATGAACGCGGCCACTCCCCCGGCCTTCTGGGCCTGAGCGATTGCGTTCAGCGCGAGGGTCGTCTTTCCCGAGGACTCGGGGCCGTATATCTCGACCACCCTGCCGCGTGGAAACCCCCCTATGCCGGTCGCGATATCGAGTCCGAGAGAGCCCGTCGGAATGCCCTGGATGCCCTCGACCGTCCCCTTTGCTCCCAGGCGCATGATGGCCCCTTTTCCAAAGGACCTCTCGATCTGTGATATGGCCACATCAAGGGCCTTGGCCTTGTCTTTGTCCATCACTCCTCCTTCCCCAGGGCTGCCGAGAAGAGCCGCTCGTATTCAGCTCCTGTGGGTTTAAGTGTGCTCTTCATCAGTAGAATCTCGGATACCTCTATTTTACCAAACTCCCTCTCTTTGTATCCCCTCAGCTCTCTCAGGAGGGGCGTGAGTCCCTTTTGGGTCTTCACCCTCGCGATGGTGAGATGCGGCCTGAAGGTCCTTGCTTCCCGCCTGTAACCGAGCCGCTCCATGGCTGTCTCGATATCATTATACAGGATATCCAGCTCTTCAGGGCCGCTGATCCCGATCCAGAGCACGCGCGGCCTCGAATAGTCGGGAAACACTCCGGTGCCGGCCGCCGTCAGGGTGAACCTCCGGTGGGCCGCGGCGACGGCCTTCAGGGCCTCCTCTATCCTCACCACCATGGTCTCTTCCGTGTTGCCCAGGAACTTCAGCGTCAGGTGTATCTGCCCGCCGGTGAGCCATTTCAGGTCGGGACCTAACCTCCTGAGGGCTCTGATCAGGGTCTCGATCTCCCTTCTCGTCTCCTCTCCGATGTCTATGGCGATGAAGCATCTCACGGTCACGGGCAGCCGGCCGGCGTTCATGCTGATACAGCCTCGAGGACGAGCCTCAGCGCGGCAAGCGCGGCCCCCTTCTTGACCTCCCACCTCTCGCCCTTAAACCTCGCCTCCCTCGATATGGTCCGTTCCCCGGCACAGGCCGCCATGTACACGAGTCCGGCCGCCTTGTCCTCGAGCACTTGGGGGCCGAGATTCCCGGTTGTGGATACCGAGCACGCGGTCCCGGTGAGGCGCCTCACGGCCTCGGCCATGCTCCGCGCCGTCTCTTCGCTCACCACCCCGTGGGCGGATATCACCTCGTGCGGTATGCCGAGTATGCCCTCCTTGGCCTCGACCGAGTACGTGACGACTCCTGCCTCGAAGAAGGCGCTCGCCCCGGGCAGGACGGTTATATAGTGGCTGACGAGTCCGCCGGTGCAGGATTCGGCGACCGAGAGGGTCAGCCTCCTCTCCTTGAATATCTCGTGTATCCTGGATACGGCCTGCAGCGTACTGTCGTCCATGTCCTGTTCAGCCCCTGACCATGAAGAGGATCAGTCTCAATGCAAGGTTGGCGTAAACTCCTGCAAGTATATCATCTATCATTATCCCGAGTCCACCTCGTATGCGCCTCTCGACCTGCCTGACCGGGGTGGGCTTGACGATGTCGAACACCCTGAAGAGTACGAAAGCAAGCAGGGCGTTCGTCATGCTGAAGGGGACGAGGAAGACCGAGACGAGGTAGCCGACGAACTCGTCGACGACGATGTGAGAGCTGTCCTTCTCGTCGAGCAGCACCTCTGTCCTGTCCGATGCCGCAACCCCGGCGATGAATACCGCAGGTATGACCACGGCGAGCATCAGTGTGTCCGGACGGAACAGGATGAAGATCAGGCAGGAGAATGCGCTGCCCACGGTGCCCGGTGCTGCAGGCGCGTACCCCAGCGGGCCGATCGTGGCGATGAACTTGAACAGGGCATCCTTTTTCACGCGGTTCCTTCTGAATGGAGGCGGCACGGTCAGGAAGTCGGCCTCTGATTGCCGGGACTCTCGCGGGCTTAATGCAGGAGCAGTGAGTTCAAGCGCCGCTTCCCGGCCTGGACACCAGACACCACGCCGAGCCCTGCGTCTCTCGGCGTGTCAGGCATTGTCATGGCTGGGGCGGGTGGATTCGAACCACCACATGGGAGATCCAAAATCTCCTGACTTGCCGTTTGTCGACGCCCCAAGCACCTACAGGGGGCCGCTCCTGCATGATCAGCGTGGACGTGCCTCCGCTTGAGACCGAACGGTCCGCCCTGTATTCTAATTTTCCGATAACGTGCGGCCGCTTGTCAAGGCTTGCAAGTCCGCCCTGTGTGCGGGGTTTTCCGGGGCCTTCGTCGTGTTGACAGTACATGGAGAGTAGTTTTATAATTTCATTTAAATTCCGAGGGTGTAGTGTATGCCTGACCTTCTTCAATATCGACGGAGGGTATTCGACCCGGCCGTTTGTTTGAACCATCCGTGATGTCGACGGCAGAGTGGAATAGTTTAAAACACAGTTGATGCAATACAATTCAAAAGGCATACCGTCTGAAGGGGAAGACGAGAGGACCCTCCTCGATTACTGGCGCGTACTGGTGAAGCACAGGCGGCTCATTGCAGTGATAGTGATCGTGTCCGTCTTTGCCACCGTGATATACTCCCTCCTCCAAACCAACATCTACCAGTCGAAGGCCGTAATCGCACCTGTCAGCGACAGCGGGGGCAGGAGCAGGAGGCTCGCCGCCCTCGCATCGAGGCTTACCGGCATGCCGCGCATAAACCTGCCCGGCACTGCAAGCTCTTCCGAGATCGTTGCACTGCTGAACTCGACCATCCTCAGGAGGAAGATCATCGAGAAGTACAACCTCCTGCCCGTGATATTCTACGAGCAGTGGGACGAGGAGAAGAACGACTGGAAGAAGGAGGATTCGTTCAACCCCTTCAGGCTTGTCGGTGACCTCGTCGGGTATGTCTCGCGGCTGCTCAGGCCGGATGAGAGCGCGCCGGCAGGAGAGGAGGAAGAAGGGGTCCCTTCGGTGTGGGACGGGCTCAGGGCGCTTGATAATATGGTCAGGATCAACGATAATATCGACAGGAACACCATCGAGGTCTCCGTGGAGTTCCACGATCCCAAGGAGGCGGCGGCCATTGCGGGCTATTTTCTGACCACGCTCAACAGCCACATGAGCGAGGAAGCCAAGAGGGTGGCGGAGACCAACAGGAAGTATCTCGAAGAACAGCTGGAGCGTACGGCTGATCCGTTCATAAAGCAGAAGATATACAGCCTCATAGCCCGCCAGATCGAGACCTCCATGATGGCGGAGGTGAAGGAGAACTTCGCCTTCAAGGTGCTCGACCCGCCGACCGTGCCGGACCGGAAGATAAAACCGAAGAGATCGCTGATGGTGATCATCAGCTTCATCCTCTCGGTATTTGCGGGAGTATTCATTGCATTCTTTCTTGAGAACATAGAGCGGGCCAGACAGAAGGAGCGGTCCCTCAGCATAAGAATGGAGGACGTGGATGCCTGAATTCAGTAGGCGGAGTATCCGCGGTGCGACAGCCGGGCCATCGGGAAAAAGGGCCGTATCCCTTGCACTGCTGCTTGTAGTGCTCGTGCTCTCTTTCTGCCTGCCGGTTCTGCCGGCGGCACATGCCTCCGACGACGGTACCACCGACACCTCCCTGCAGACGGATACGGTGCAGCCGACGCCGCAGCAGCAGGAGCGGCTCCAGGGGCTCACCCCAGCCCAGAAGGCGGCCATAAAGAATGAACTCGACCGCTCGGGGGGCAGGCTCACGCCCGAGGCCATCGACACACTGAAGGACATTCCCGGTCTCGAGGGCCTGACCCCTGAAGAGATCGAAAAGGGCAGGAGGCTCCTCGAGCAGAGGAAGGCGGGGGTCAAGGCCGCCGTCCCCCGAAAGGTTGAAGAGACGAAGGTGCCGGAAGCCGCAAAGGAGACCGCTGAGAAGGCTCCCGTGAAGGAGATACCCACGGGGTCGCTCTTTGACAGGTACAGGACGGCCGGGGCTTACCAGGACGTCTCAACCGACCTGAAGCCCTTCGGCTACGAGTTCTTCAGGGAGGCGGTTGTGGCCCCGCGCCGGGACCTCTCGGTCGCGTCCGACTACATCGTGGGGCCGGGCGACGAGGTCAGGCTCACGATGTGGGGCAGGATAAACGCCGAGTACGCCCTCACCGTCGACAGGGACGGAAACATAAACATCCCGGAGATCGGGCCGGTCACCGTCGAGGGCATGCGGTTCTCCGAGATGAAGGATCTCCTCGTACGCAAGGCCGAACAGATCGTCGGTGCCAAGGCGACCGTCACCATGGGCGCCCTCAAGAGCATACAGGTCTTCGTGCTCGGAGAGGTCAGGAGGCCCGGCAGCTACCTTCTCGACCCGTTTTCCACCATAACGAACGCCGTGCTGGCAGCAGGCGGGCCGACCGGCATCGGGTCCCTGCGTAACATCACCCTCAAGAGGGGCAACCGTACAGTTGCGGTGATGGACTTCTACGACCTCCTGCTCAGGGGAGACAAGTCCCAGGACGAGGTGCTCCAGTCAGGTGACGTTGTCTTCGTTCCAACCGTCGGTCCACTGGTCGGCATCGCCGGCAACGTTAAGAGGCCCGCAGTCTACGAGCTCAAGGACAGGTACGACCTCAGGAGCCTCTTCGAACTCGCCGGCGGCATAATCCCGACCGCTTATACACAGCAGATACAGGTCGAGAGGATACTCGACAACGAGAGGCAGGTGGTGATCGATATAGACGACCGCGACCTCAGCAAGTCGAAGGAGATAATGCTCAAGGATGCCGACCTCGTGAAGGTCTTCTCGATCGTGGAAGAGATCAGGAACGTCGTCTACCTCAATGGAAACGTCAAGAGGCCCGGCCAGTACGAACTCAAGCCCGGCATGAGGGTCGGAGACCTGATAAGGGATGAGAACGACCTGCTGAAGGAGACCTACTTCGACTACGCGCTGATCAAGCGCCTCACTCCCCCGGGCCGCGAAGAGGAGCTGATACCGTTCGACCTCGGAAAGGTGATATTCAGCGGCGATGCGGAGAACAACATAGAGCTGCAGCCCGAGGACTCGGTCTACGTCTTCTCCAAGTGGCTCTTCGAAGAGAAGCCCTACGTGACCGTGGAGGGCGAGGTCAGAAAGCTCAAGGCCGGCAAGGACTCTGGTGAGGGGCTCGAGAGGGCTGCTAAGAACATAAGGATGAAGCTGAAACTGGAGAACCTGAAGTCCGAGCTCGAGGACCTCAAGGCCAAGGCCGAGGAGATGAAGCTGAGCGAGACAGCGGACTTCGAGAAGATGAAGCTCGGTATCGAAGCGCTCGAGCTGAAGATCAAGAAGGAGGAACTCGAGGCCACCGAGACCACGGACAAGGTCAAGGTCTATCTCCTGAAGAACTTCAAGGTCCGGGACGCGATACTCTCGGCAGGAAACCTGACGAAGGACGCCTACCTCGCAAAGGGTGAGATACTGAGGCGCGACAAGGACGGGACGCTCTCTCGCATATACTTCAACGTCGAGAAGGCGATGGCCGAGGACCCCGAGGAGAACATCCTCCTCGAGGCCAACGACAGGATCATCATCCACTCCATATGGGAGGAGAATTACAGGAGGACGGTCTCCATCGAGGGTGACGTGATGAACCCCGGCATCTACCAGTACACCGAGGGGATGAAGGTGAGCGACCTCGTCTTCGCGGCCGGCAATGTCCTCGAGTCGGCCTACCTCGACGAGGTCGAGATATCATCCCAGGTAATAAGGGATGGTAAGAGCGTCAGGGGTGAGTACAGGACGATAAACCTGCGCAAGGCCCTGAACGGCGATCCGGAGCACGACGTGCCGCTCAAGCCTTACGACCGCGTCTACGTTAAACGCATCTCGGAGTGGCAGGAGGAACTGTTCGTCACCATAACGGGTGAGGTGAAGTTTCCCGGCAAGTACATAATCAGAAAGGGGGAGCGGCTGTCCGAGCTGATAGAGCGTGCGGGCGGGTTCTCCGACAAGGCCTACCTGAGAGGGGCCGTCTTCACGAGGGAGCGGGTCAGAAAGCTGCAGCAGAAGCAGATCGACGAGATGGTGGACAGGCTCGAACGGGAACTCCTCAGCACGGGCACGGCCCAGATCGCCACCGCGGCTTCGCCGGCAGAGGCCCGGATGATGAAGCTCGAGGCCGAGCAGAAGAGGCGGCTCATCGCCAAACTCGGCTCGGTCAAGGCCAAGGGAAGGATAGCCGTCAGGCTCGACTCCCCGGAGAAGCTGAGGGGTACGTCGTACGACATCGAGCTCGAAGACGGTGACGCCATCTACATACCGACCGATCCGATGACCGTCCAGGTGCTCGGGTCCGTATACAGCCAGAACGCCTTCGTCTACGAGAAGGACAGGAGGGACTACCAGTACTACATAGACCTGGCCGGCGGTTACACGAAGAACGCGGACCCCGGGAGCGTGTACATACTGAAGGCCGACGGTGTTGCGGTGAAGGTGAGGGGCGGGTTCCTCGGCCTCTCCTGGAACAGCGGCACGTTCAGGTGGGAGGCCGGCAGCGGACAGGTGGAGTCCGGAGACACCATCGTCGTGCCGGAGAAACTCGAGAGGATAGCATGGATGAGAAACATCAAGGACATCACGCAGATACTCTACCAGATAGCCGTTTCAGCGGGGGTGGTGATCGTTGCTTTCTAAGGGGATGACAGGAGTCCTGGTAGTCCTTGCCTGTACGCTGCTGTTTGTGCGGGTCTCCACGGCCTCCACGAACGTGCCGGTCGAGGACGAGACCTACGACATTCTGCTCAGGCTCGAGGCCGAAGGGGTCATCCAGAGCAGCCTGCTTGCAACGAGGCCCCTGAGCCGAAAAGAGGTGGCGAGACTCGTCTACGAGGCGGAGATGAGCCCGAGGCGTGACGAGCCGTTCATACGGAGCCTGATCGGGTTGCTGAAGTACAGGTTCAGGGACGAACTCATCGGGACGAAACACGTAAGCATAGACTACATAAAGCCCATCGACAGGCTCTACGCCGGATACTTCTACTCCGACGGTGATCCCCGCGAGGTCGTATACAACAACGACGGGGACGACTATGCCGAGGGCTCCAATGCAAGGCTCGGCTTTTCGTCGAGGGCGGTCCTCGGAAGGTTCTCCTTCTCCATAAACCCGGAGGTGAGATACTCCGAGGACGACACGGACATCGTGATGAAGAGGGCGTACGGCACGATCGGTTTCGCGGGGCTGGCGCTCGAACTCGGCAAGGATTCGCAGTGGTGGGGGCCTGGAAGTCACGGCTCCATACTGCTTTCCAACAACCCCGAGCCGATGATGATAGCAAAGCTTTCAAACCCGCATCCCGTCCTTCTGCCCTGGGCCTTCAGGTACCTCGGTCCCTTCAGGTTCACTCTCTTCGCAACAGAGCTCGGGAAGGACAGGGTTGTGCCCAAGCCGTACCTGTGGGGCATGCGTTTCGATTTCAAGCCCATACCGTACTTCGAGGTAGGGCTCCAGAGGACGGCCCTCCTCGGCGGCGAGGGCCGCTCCGAAGACCTCGGGACGTGGTGGAAGAGCTTTACGGGCCTGGGCGAAAACCCCGGAGTGGACGTTGCCGGAGATCCTGAAAACAACGAGGCGGGCGACCAGAGGATGGGCCTCGACTTCAGGCTGACCCTCCCCATGAGATGGCAGCCCGTACAGATATACGGCGAGGGCGCCGGAGAGGACGAGGCAGGAGGGATGCCGACCAAGTGGGCGTATCTGGGAGGCGTCTACCTTCCGCGCATCCTCGGCCTCGAGAGGCTCGGCTTCAGGGCCGAATACGCAAGCACCTATCTCAAGGACCTTGCACACGTCTGGTACAACCACGACATCTACAGGACCGGCTACCGGTACAAGGGCAAGGTGATAGGTCATCATACCGGGACCGACTCGAGAGACCTCTTCTTCGAACTCAGCTACCTCGTGCCCGATATGAACGGCTGGGTCAAGCTCTCGTACGACAAGGAGGAGCACAACCTCTCAGGGAGCACCAGTGAAGAGAACACCACCGGTGCCAGCCCTGTCAAGACCGAGATGTCGGCGGGGGTGAAATTCGACGTGCGGCGGGACATGAGCATCAAGTGCCGCTATGTCACCGCGCGCCTCGAGGATTACGACGGCCGGCCGGGGAGCGAGGAGAGGGTCAACCTCTTTTCCATCGAAGTGAGTTATAATTTTTAGAGGGAGGCCGTCGCCGCAACACACCGGAGACGAGCAGGTGGGTCTTCTGCGGAACTCCGGAACCGACAAGGAGTCGATGAACGAGAAGATATTCAGGGAGTACGACATCCGTGGGATCGCCGGCAGTGAGCTGACCGGGGACTTCGCCTACTTGCTCGGCAGGGCGTTCGGTACTTACCTCAGGAGCGTGAATCCTGCGGCGGGGCGCATCACCGTGGGCAGGGACGCGCGGTTGAGCTCAGGGGAGCTTGCCAGGGGACTCATCAGGGGAGTGGTCTGTACAGGGATCGACGTCGTGGATGTGGGACTCTGCCCGACCCCACTTCAGTACTTCTCGATATTCCACCTCGACGCCGACGGCGGCATCATGGTTACCGGCAGTCACAACCCTCCCGAGTACAACGGCTTCAAGCTCAGCATAGGCAAGGAGACCATATACGGCGATTCCATCCAGAGGCTCAGGGAGATACTGTTCAATCGGCAGTGGGCGGGGGCGCGGCGAGAGGGCGCCGTGAGCGGGTACGATATCACCGCCGCGTACAAGGAGTTCATCCTGTCCAGGTTCTCCTACCTATCCGAGGAGGGATACAGGCGTCTCAAGGTGGTTGTGGATGCCGGAAACGGCACTGCCGGCCTCGTTGTTCCGGAGCTTCTGTCCGCTGCGGGCTGCGATGTGGTGCCGCTGTTCTGCGAGCCGGACGGAAGGTTTCCGAACCACCACCCGGACCCGACGGTCGTGGAGTACATAGGGGACCTGATAGATACTACCAGGGCGCAGGGGGCCGACATCGGCGTCGGTTACGACGGCGACGCCGACAGGATCGGCGTTGTAGACCACGAGGGCGAGATCGTTTGGGGAGACCGGATAATGATACTGCTGTCGAGGGATATACTCGGCAGGGTGCCGGGCGGCGTTGTGGTCGGTGACGTGAAGTGCTCCCAGGTGATGTTCGACGACATAGAGCGGCACGGCGGCAGGCCTATAATGTGGAAGACCGGCCACTCGCTCGTCAAGGACAAGATGAAGAGGGAAGGTGCAGTGCTCGCCGGGGAGTTCAGCGGCCACATATTCATCTCGGACGGCTACTTCGGCTACGATGACGCCGTGTATACGACCATGAGGATAGTGGAGATAATGAAGCTCAGAGGCCGGGGGATAAGGGAACTGCTGTCCGACGTGCCGCGGATGCACTGTACGCCTGAGATCAGGATAGACTGTCCCGAGGAGTCGAAGAGGGAGGTTGTCCAGCGGGTTGTGGGCCGGTTTCAGGACCTGATGGCATCCGGCGGCGAGGGTGTGCCGATAAAGGGCCTGCACGACATCGACGGCGTGCGGGTCGTCTTCGACAGGGGATGGGGGCTCGTGAGGGCGAGCAACACACAGCCGGTTGTCGTCATGCGGGTGGAGGCAGAGGACGAGGAGAGCCTCGGCAGGTACAAGGCACTGCTCGACAGGGAACTGAAAGACGCAATGGAGGCGGTATGAAGGCGGTGATTCTTGCAGGAGGCTCGGGTACGCGCCTTTGGCCGCTGTCCCGCAAGGAGTATCCAAAGCAGTTCCTCAAGATAAACGGCTCGCGCTCCCTGCTCCAGCAGACCGTGACGAGGCTCGCCCCGCTCGCGGCATGGGACGACCTCGTGGTGGTCACGAACGAGAGGCACAGGTTCCACGTGCTGTCCGACCTCAGGGGCGTGGGCGGCGGGCCGGACGGCAACCTCATTCTCGAGCCGGTCGGCAGAAACACCGCGCCTGCAATAGGCATTTCCGCCCTTTACTGCATGGAGAGGCTCGGGTGCGGAATGGACGAGGTGATGGTCGTGCTCCCCTCGGACCATATCATAAGGCCTGAAGACGAGTTCAGGGAATACCTGAGGACGGCCGCTGATGCGGCCCGAGAGGGCTTTCTCGTGACCTTAGGGATAAGGCCCACGAGGCCCGAGACCGGCTATGGCTACATAAGGGCCGGGAGCCGGGTGCGGCCCGGCTCGGACTGTCTGGCGGTCGAGGAATTCACGGAGAAGCCGGACCGCAGGACCGCGGAGCGCTACTTCTCCGAGGGCAGGCACTTCTGGAACGCGGGAATATTCGTGTTCACGATCGGAACGATCCTGGAGGAGCTGAGGCAGTGGAGTCCGGAGATACACGAGAGGCTTGCTGAAGGATTCGACAAGGCACTCTCAACCTTCGACGCGATGCCGGACATATCCATCGACTATGCCGTGCTGGAGAAGTCGGAACGGGTGGCGGTGCTGCCCGTGGACCTCTACTGGAACGACGTCGGCTGCTTCGAGTCCATGTACGATGCGTTCGAGCGGGACGAGGACGGCAACATAAAGATAGGGGACGTCTTCTCCGTGGACACCCGCGACTCGTTCGTGATCGGAAGCGGAAGGCTCATTGCAACCATAGGCCTCGAAGGGATCGTCGCCATAGAGACCGACGATGCGGTGCTCATCACGACAAAGGACCAGACACAGAGGGTGAAGGACGTGGTAGAGGCCCTAAGGGCCGGCGGCAGGCGCGAAGTGCTTGAGCATACGGTCGTCTACAGGCCGTGGGGGAGCTACACGGTGCTGGAGGAGGGGCCGAGGTACAAGATAAAGAGGATTGAGGTGAACCCAGGTGCAAGGCTCAGCCTGCAGCTGCACTATCACAGGTCCGAGCACTGGGTCGTGGTGAAGGGTACGGCCAAGGTGACGATCGGTGAGGTGGAGAGATTCATCCACGAGAACGAGTCCGCCTATGTGCCCAAGTCCACCGTGCACAGGCTCGAAAACCCCGGCAGGGTGCCTGTCGAGATCATAGAGGTCCAAAACGGCGAGTACGTGGAGGAGGACGACATAGTGAGATACGACGATCTCTACGGCAGAGGGGGGGAGGCGGAGCAGGGTGGGGCATGATACACCGCCAGCACCAGGCCTGAATTCGAAAAAAGGAGACGGAAATCATGACTGCAGCCGGACGAGAGAGAGATGACCTGCCCCATGCGGGCCGCAAGGCCCTCATCACGGGCATCACGGGCCAGGACGGATCTTACCTGACCGAGTTCCTGCTGTCCAAGGGCTACGAGGTGCACGGGCTGATCCGGAGGGCGAGCACGTTCAACACCGGGAGGATCGACCACATCTACGTGGACCCGCACGCTTCGGATGCGAGGCTGTTCCTCCACTACGGGGACCTCGCGGATTCCGGCCAGCTCACCCACCTGATTTACAACATCAGGCCGGACGAGGTCTATCACCTCGGTGCCCAGAGTCACGTGCGCGTGAGTTTCGACATGCCGGAGTATTCAGGCGACATAACGGGGCTCGGCACCACGAGGCTTCTGGAGGCGATAAGGAGGAGCGGAATAGAGACGAGATTCTACCAGGCCTCGTCTTCGGAGATGTTCGGTGCCTCGCCCCCGCCGCAGAACGAGAAGACTCCGTTCTACCCGCGGAGCCCGTATGCCGCCGCAAAGGTCTACGCTTACTGGATGACCGTCAACTACAGGGAGGGCTACGACATGTTCGCCTGCAACGGCATACTCTTCAACCACGAATCGCCCCGCAGGGGCGAGACCTTTGTGACGAGGAAGATCACGAGGGCCGTTGCCGGCATAATATCCGGAAGGCAGGACAGGCTGTATCTTGGAAACCTCGATGCGAGGAGGGACTGGGGCTTCGCCCCTGAATACGTGGTCTGCCAGTGGCTGATGCTCCAGCAGGACGAGCCCTCTGATTACGTGATCGGCACCGGAGAGAGCCACTCGGTGAGGGAGTTCGTGGAACTCGCCTTCGGCTACGCAGGCATAGAGATCGGCTGGGAGGGCGGGGGCACCGCCGAGAAGGGGATCGTCCGCTCCGTATCACCGGAGCTCAAGCGGATGACCTCCGTTGCTGCCGGAGACGTCCTGATCGAGATAGACCCGAAGTACTTCCGCCCCACCGAGGTCGAATGCCTCCTTGCCGATGCATCCAAGGCTCGTGAAGAGCTCGGCTGGGAGCCGAAGGTGACGTTCAAGGAACTCGTCAGGATAATGGTCGAGGCCGACCTCGAACTGGCGGGGGTGGATCTCTCCTGCGACGGCAGGCGGGTCCTCGAGGAGAAGGGGATCAGCTGGACCAAGAACGTGCAGACCGTGGGCTGAGGCGCAGGGACATGGACAGGTCTTCGAAGATATACGTCGCCGGCCACCGCGGACTCGTCGGTTCGGCCATTTTGCGCGGGCTGCGCAGCCGCGGCTACACCGGGATCGTCACCAGGACCCACGCCGAACTCGACCTGACGAGACAGGCTGAAGTCGAGGAGTTTTTCGCGAAGGAGAGGCCCGAGTACGTCTTCCTTGCTGCGGCCAAGGTCGGCGGCATCGTTGCGAACAACACGTATCCTGCCGAATTCATCCACACCAACCTCATGATACAGACCTGTGTGCTGCATGCCGCGTACCTGAACGGTGTAAGGAAGCTGCTGTTTCTCGGCAGTTCGTGCATATACCCGAAATTCGCCCCGCAGCCGATGAAGGAGGAACACCTGCTCACCGGAGCGCTCGAACCCACGAACGAGCCCTACGCCGTTGCAAAGATCGCGGGCATCAAGATGTGCCAGGCATACAACAGGCAGTACGGGACAAACTTCATCTCGGCCATGCCGACGAACCTCTACGGTCCCAACGACAACTTCGACCTCGAGACCTCCCACGTCCTGCCCGCCATGATCAGGAAGTTCCACGAGGCCAAGACCTCGGGCTCGAAAGACCCGGTGGTCCTCTGGGGCACGGGCTCGCCGTACCGGGAGTTCCTGCACGTAGACGACCTCGCGGACGCCTGCATCTTCCTCATGGAGAATCACGACGTGCGTACCGGCGGCCCCGACCTTGTGAACATCGGCACTGGCAGGGACATCACCATAAGAGAGCTTGCGGAGATCGTCAGGGAGACCGTCGGCTTCGACGGGCCGGTGCAATGGGATACCTCGAGGCCCGACGGCACTCCGCGGAAGCTCCTCGACGTAAGCAGGATGAGGTCCCTCGGCTGGGAACCGAGGATATCCCTCAGGGAGGGGATCAGGCAGACCTACGACTGGTATTGTGCCCACGCGGGCTGACAGGACGCGCCGACCGTCTTTCCTCAGAAATAAAATTAATGTACGACTAACCTTCTTTGATGCCTTCTGGTACACCTTCGCATTATGTTTGATAATGACATACCTGTCTTTCATGGTGTATACTCCTTTAGGCACTGTGGCAACCATCCTGCAAACCTCCTTCCCGGGATTCTGGATGCTGAATCCTTTTGGTTTAAGGGA
>Ga0256830_1000112_pt1 | contig 72423 bp, 48 predicted proteins | sample 128326metaG_FD_190537 | JGI IMG/M metagenome (GOLD analysis project Ga0256830, IMG submission 190537) | Hydrothermal vent microbial communities from Lau Basin, Pacific Ocean - 128-326 | ecosystem: Environmental > Aquatic > Marine > Hydrothermal vents | place: Pacific Ocean: Lau Basin | collected... | reverse complement strand
CCCTCGGTGGCGTCGGCGATGCCGTCGCCGTCGGCGTCAGGGTCTAGGTAGTTGGGGGTGCCGTCGTTGTCGGCGTCGCCGGTTCCCTCGGTGGCGTCGGCGATGCCGTCGCCGTCGGCGTCAGGGTCTAGGTAGTTGGGGGTGCCGTCGTTGTCGGCGTCGCCGGTTCCCTCGGTGGCGTCGGCGATGCCGTCGCCGTCGGCGTCAGGGTCTAGGTAGTTGGGGGTGCCGTCGTTGTCGGCGTCGCCGGTGCCCTCGTCGGCGTCGGGAATGCCGTCGCCGTCGGCGTCGGTGTCCAGGTAGTTGGGGGTGCCGTCGTTGTCGGCGTCGTCGGTTCCCTCGGTGGCGTCGGCGATGCCGTCGCCGTCGGCGTCGGTGTCCAGGTAGTTGGGGGTGCCGTCGTTGTCGGCGTCGCCGGTGCCCTCGTCGGCGTCGGGAATGCCATCACCGTCGGCATCGGTGTCCAGGTAGTTGGGGGTGCCGTCGTTGTCGGCGTCGCCGGTGCCCTCGTCGGCGTCGGGAATGCCATCACCGTCGGCGTCAGGGTCTAGGTAGTTGGGGGTGCCGTCGTTGTCGGCGTCGCCGGTGCCCTCGGTGGCGTCGGGGATGCCGTCACCGTCGGCATCGGTGTCCAAGTAGTCGGGTGTCCCGTCGCCGTCCGTGTCGTCATCGGTCGGATCACCATTGCCGTTGGCGTCTTCATCGGCATTCGCTATGCCGTCATCGTCGGCGTCCAGGTCCCCTACGAGGAGTATGTTGTCAAGGTACCACCCGTCGGCAGTGGTTGCCCCGTCCGTCTGCAGGCGGAATCGAAGTTGTAGGGACGACAGGGCCTCGGAGCCGGTCAGGTCCAAGGTGATAGGGGACCAACCCGGATAGTCTGTTAGATCGGCCACCTGCCGCCACGTTGTGCCCCCGTCCGTGGAGATTTCGACGTAGCCGTGATCACCTGTGGCGAAGCGGTTGCAGGTCTGGAAGCGCAAGGTGATGGTGCTGGCTGCGGGGAAGGTGATGGGCACGGTGGTCAGCGAGAGGTTGACATTGTTCCCATAGTCGCCGTCTGGGCTATCCGTCCAAGCGTGACGAGGGCTGAAGGAGGACTGATCGGTTAGCGCCCAAGGGGCTTCAGCCTGCCAATTGGCCGTTCCAGCCTCTAAATTGTCTTGGAATAGGGTCACGGCATCGGGCGGAGGGGTGAAGTCCGTGGGGGCATAGGCGGCCGTGGTAGGCCCTACGTGCTCTTGGTCGAAGACGATGTAGGTGTCGCCGGCCAGGAGCTTGGGCATAACCAGGGTGTAGGGTCCATCTGCCCCGTGTTGATAGAGGACCTGGCCGTCGAAGGGGAGGGAAATGGTTTGGATGCCCACCGGAAGGGAGATAGGAGCGCTGATGTTCCAAGCGAAGAGGTTCCCGGCGGCGTCCTGTAGCCAGGCGGAGAAGCGATAGCTGCCGGGCTGCCCTACCTCCACCTGGGCGGTGATGTTCAACGCTTCATACAAGCCATCCCCGTCTTCGTCCTTGGGGGTGTCGGTAAAGATGCCGGTGAAGGTGATGGGAGCCGTCGCTGTGACGCTGGTCGAGGCCGGGCTAACGCCGTTCAAGCTCTGGGATTGCTGGGGAATGGGCAGGGGAGAGGGCGTCGGGGCTTCAAAGGCCTCAGGACGATAGAAGTGGGTACGGCCTACGTAGGGTTTTAGTTCTAACAGGGCCTCGTTGAGCGCCACGATGTTGGAGGCATCGGAGGTGGCCGAGAGCCACATGTACTCAAGGGTATAGGTGCCGGCGATGCCCACGCGGGCGATGGCAGGGCCGTCGAAGGTGAGCCGGACTGTCTGGCGGCCTGCTTCGAGCCACATAGTGGATTTGAAGGAAGCAAATCCGCCGCTCTGACTGCGCCCGGCAAAGTCGGGATGGTTGAGCACGGCCCCTACCGTGTAGAAGCCGGCCTGGGGGATGTCAACCGAGACGTCAACGACCAGTTGGTCGAAGCGTCCATCTCTATCCCGGTCTACGCCGTAGTCACGGACGATGCCCCCAATGGTCTGAGGCTGGGCCTCAGAGGTGCTTGGGGCAGAGGTGGCGGACAAGGACGCGTAGTTCCCCTCCGGGGGCGGGGAGTAGGTGTCGTAGCAGGGGAAGCCAGAGCATCCTCCGCCGGGGGCAGGCTCGCGGTCGTAGGGAGCAGGGGGCGCCGTCGTCTGAGAGGGTTCGACCGGCCACCCCCAGTAGGGGACCATCCAGGTCTCCAGCCAGGGTTCGCTGCTGATGAGATCTCGAGTATCGTTGCCAGCTACATCACGCCGGCGCCAAGCGTAGTCGCGGCCATACTCTCCCCGGTATACGTCGCCCACCGTGGTCCAGGTCCAGCTGTAGCCGGTTGTGTAGATGATGTCCGCCCACTTCTCCTGATGGACGTAGCGACCCCAGTAGTCAGCAGTGCGGGGGTATTGCACGCCACAGGCGATGGTGCCCTGATCATCACAAGGTTCGTCCTGGTTATAGCCACGGGCCGTCAGCCATTCGCCATCGAGCCATACCTGGGTTGCGTGATCGAACTTGCCGCTTCCGACTAAGTAGCCATCCCAATCCACGGTCTCCGGTCGGGTGGCGATGCCGGCAGCTCGGCTGAACCCCGTCAAAATGTTAGCGATGTTCGAACACTGATTGCGGCGCTGGTAAGAGTTGAGAGCCTCCTTCATCGTGTAATGCTCGACGGAGGCATCGAAGAGGGTAATTGAATCTACGTAGTTCAGCAGGTGGTTGAAAGCCGATCTCTGGGTAGTCAGGCCGTTGATATTGGAGATGACGTGGGTACGTAGGATGTAGGCTTCATACTGATCAGTGGGGAAAGCGATACTATAGCCGTTGGCCCAGTGGTAGAGCTCTTCGGTGGTATTGCCGTCCCCATCCTCGTCGTTGATGTCCTGAACAACCCACTCGCTCGTGTTATACCACACGCTGTGCTCGTCACGATTGTCTTGTTCATCATCGTTGGAGACGAAGACGGCCACAGCTTCGGGAGGAAGGTCGGAGGGGAGCTCAAAGATAACGAAGAGGTCCAGGCTCTTGTGCCAGTTCCCCCGCTGGACGGTCAGGGTATATGCTCCGACCGTCGCATCAGGGGGGATGGTAACCCACCAGCCTTGTTGGCAGGGGGCTGGAGTGGGGGTCAAAGTGGTCAGTGCGGGGATGCTCTTGGTGATGACCAAGGTGGCATCGCGAGGGCCGCGGACCAGGAAGCTGCTGCCACGCCGCACTACGACCGCTCGATCTTCGGGATCTGGAGCCTCCCCGTGGGCAATGTAGCGGGTGCCGTACCGCTGCCAGGGGAAGTACTTCTTGGTTCGCAAGGCGCTGGTGTATTCGACACTGATCCCTGGACTGGTGTCATCGAGGGGGTTGGTATCGTACAATAGTTCCAGGCCATCGGACAGGCCATCATCATCGCTGTCCGAATCGTAAGGGTCTGTCGCGAAGGTGCCCCGGGCGTTGCTCCACCCTGCTGTCTCCAGGGTGTTGGGAATGCCGTCACCATCCAGGTCGGGAAACCGAGTTTCCAGAGAAGATTGGGCCGAGAGACCGGCCGATGGGAGGGGTGAGGCACCCCGGGGGGGGGCAGTTGATGTCTGTGACTCTACAGTGACCGCCAAAGAGGGAATGCCGCGCTGGGGGGGCGAGGGACTGGCCTCGACTCGTCCCCCGGTCTGGCCTGACAGGAGCAGGGAGACCCCTGCTAGCAGTCGAAGGAGTGCCCAAAAACGCTTGCTGTACTTCACTGCTCATCGCTCCCTGGTGTGCAGTAACCTTGTTGACCGCGAGGTCGGCCTGTTGGACTTGCCGATAGCTACAGGAGGCCAATGGGGCGCTCCCCGATTGGCCTATCTCTACTTTACCTAAGGAGAGTAGAAGTCCGGTAAGAAGAGGATTAAAAGTAAGTTAGAGTGTTTCCCAGGAGCGTCGTCTGGGGGCAGAGCCGCCTTACAAATGTCAGAATCCTCAAACGGAGAGCTCGTTTAGGGATGCCATAGGATGGCCTTCCCCAGAGGTGACAGAGGGTTGTAGGCTGAAGGGGGAAGGGCGTCCATCTGCCCTGGATAGATCAGCAGTCCAGACAGGCCTGGCACCCACCATGCGCGTCCCAGACGGGGGAGCCTCTCCAATCCTTTGGAGGGAAGCTCTGGATCCAAGAGTAGCCCATACAACCGGCCTCTCTCACCGCGCCATATCCACGGTGTCCGGGCGAACAGAGAACGAAGCCCATCCGCACCGTGGGGGGTGGTGATCCACCATCCCCAAGTCTGCAGGGGATCGAAGGCGATCCGAGCTCCCCATTTGCGTTTGTAACGAACCACTCCATCGTTTAGCAAGGGCCGGGTGAATCCTAGGTCCAAGACAGCGAATCCTTGCTGCCAGGCCCAGCGGATCAGATAAGCAAACCAAGCTGCCATCGTGGCTTTGGTGATGCGGCGTGGTAGGCCAGGCTTCAGGGCAAGCACATAGGCATAGAAAGCGCGTCCGACGGCAAAGCAGAGGAGCGCTCCCAAAAGGTTCCCCTCGCCATCTCGAGCCCATACCAGCCAGCCATAGCGGAAGAAGTAGCGCAGTTCTTCAAAGCTGCTTGCCTCGGCCAGGGACCCGAACCGTTCCAGGAGGTAGGGACGATAGAAGGTGTGGTAGAAGAATGCCAGGTCTTCGGGCTGCCGGGAGGGGGTGCAGGTCAAACCCTTGGCCCATCGCAGATCATCCCGGGCGCTGCGGTGGAATCCGGCTTCAATGACATCCCAGGGATGCTCCAAGGGGATGTACCACCGCATCCACGGTGTGGTGAGAATCCCCGATGAGGGGGATTGGGAGAACCCGAGAGCCTCGAGAAGGCGATAAGGCATTTCCAGGATGAACAGGTCGCACTGCTCTTGAAGGTGAGGGAGGGCAGAGCGCACCCGCCACCACGGAAAGGAATCGCGGGATTGGGGTAACGTCTCCAGCCTTTGCAGCAAGTGGACCAGGAAGCGCAGACTGGTGCCAGGGCCCAGGTAGCCGATCCGGCAGCCTCCGACGGAAGGGAAGGTATAGAAGTGCAGGGCAGGTCGGCTCAGCACAGCCAAGCCCGTCTTACCCCAACCCAGGATCTCTTCGTAAGTCCGACGGGAGGAAGGCGGTAGGGTATGTGCCACTCTACGAAACCGGACCTCGAGCTCTCGGAGCCACCGGCGCGTCTTGGGCATCAGCCTTTTCTCCCTCCCAGAGAGAAGTAGTCCATCAGTTGGGCCATCCGGTCCAACGATCCCAGGCGCTTCGTTGCGAAGGCGACCGTGCGATGAAGCCAGGGCTTGTAGACGTGGTCGTAAGCTCCCACGTAGTACACCACCTCTCCCCGGAAAGCCCGCTTGAAGTAGTAGACTCCCCAAAGACCTCCCCTGCGCCCCTTGGGGATAGGGCGATTGGCCGCTGTGAGTTCCCCCACTTCGTCGGGGATGCCCCACAGGTCGAAAGTGCGGGAGCCCTGGGCGTGAGCCCACTTCATCGCTTCCCACATCATCAGGTAGCCGGCTTTGAGGTTACGATACCCATCAACCGATCCGGCGTGGAATGAGGCCGCGTGGGAGCCAAAAACAAAGGGCATCTGGGCAGCGATGGGACGCCCTTGATAGCAGGCGATGAGGAGTTGGACTTGACCGTGCCGATGGAAGGTCTCCCACTCGCGGCGGTAGTACACGGCTGGTCGGATGGGAAAACGGCCTCGGTGTCCCGTGATCTGCATCAGGCGGTAGAAGGTGCTCAGGTCTTGGGCTGTTCCTACCTTGATTTCCACCCCTCGACGCCGGCTCAGCCGGATGTTGTAGCGGGTGGAGGCAGGGAACTGCTTCAGAAGGTCGTCCATCCGTTCCGGAAGGTGCACGATCATCGTACAGCGGGGTTGGTTGGTGTAAGGGGTAGGCCGGAAGCCGTAGCTGCGCAGAAGGGCGTGGTTGGTCGGGTGGTGCAGTAGCGGCGGCTCAATGCGTAGGAAAATCGCCTGTCGAGCCCGAGCCTGTTGGTGGATGGCCTCGAGCAGGCTGAGTACCGCCTCACGGTCTTGCCAATCTACCAGGGGGCCTCGGGGGATGTAGGCGATGCTTCCCACCGGCAGGGGCTTGATCAGAACTTGGGCGGCTCCAACCCATTGGTCTTCACGACGAACGGCCAGCCGGACGGGGACCCATCCCAGAGCCTCTTTGAATTCTCCCCACTCAAAGCTTTGGAGGAGGCTGAAGGTGGGTTGATGGGCTACGAAGTGGTTCCAGGCCTGACGGTGGGAGGAAGTCACGACGAAGACGTCGAGTTGCTGGTGCTTGGATATAGTGGCATCTGTCCGCGATAGAAGAGCCGGGTTATCCATTGCAGAGCCTGTTCATTAGCTTGACATAACGATCTTGCTGGTCCTCCCAACTGTATCGGCGCAAGAAACGTTCGGAAGCTACTACTAGGGCGTCTCGGTAAGCTTTGTCTCGGTATAGTTTGAGTATTCCTGTTGCCAAATCGTCCACGTCTTCAGGGTTGACGAGGTGGACCATATCTTCATCAAGATAAGCAGCGATGGCGGGGGTACGGGAAGCGATGACGGGAAGCCCTAGCGCGATGTACTCCATCAACTTGGTTGGCAGAATTCCATCGGTGAAAAGGTCACGGCGATAGGGTACGACGCCTACATCGGCTTGGATGATGCGGAGGGGGAGCTCGGTGAGGGGGACGAATTGGGTGTTGAATTCAACAATGTCTGCGATTTCTAGTTCTTGAGCTAGGCGCACCAGTTTCTCGTGCACTTCGCCGGTGCCATGAAGGATTACGCGCATAGGTGGGATTTCAGACCGGATTTGGGCGACGGCTTGTAGCAAGATGTCCAGCCCATAGCGATGGGCCTGGGTGCCGTGGTAGAAGAGCCGGAAGAGACCATCGGAGGGGCGGTTGGGGTGCTGCCGACGCACGCTTCGGTGGAAGATGCGAGCATCGGCTACGTTCATTACAACGCTGACCTTTTCCGGGGGCACTCCTCGTTGGATCAGGGCCTGCCGCCAAAGATCGGTGACGGTGATCACATGGTCGGCGAACCGGCACGACCATTGTTCCTGTTTGACCACTAGACGTACCGGTCGGCTGTGCATTGGACGGTCTGTGCGAGCTGCAAAGAATTCTGGCATGACATCGTGGATGTCGAGGATGACTTTTGCTCCGTGGAGCTTGGGCCACAGGGCCGAGAATACAAGAAAGTCCGGCAAGTTGTGGACTTGGATAACCTGATAGTGGGCTTTCCGGTAGAGCCGTGCGAGTTTCAGAGTTGCCAAGGCCAGGAACCGGAGGTATTCTGCCAGGAGGGTTGTGAAGTTCCGTTGTATCCGTCTTCCCATAGGGAGACGGTGGACGTGAACGCCTCGCACCACCTCATACGAGGGCTCATGGGGGAGCTTGAGGGAGATGACATCCACCCCATATCCGTTAGCCAACAAGGCTTCGGCTTCTCGCTGGACCCGAGTTTCGGCCAAGGGATAGTAGGCGAGAACAACCATACAAACACGTTTGGAGGGGGCAGTTTGTCCTTTGTTCACGCTCATCTTGCCCGTGCCTCGCTCCACTGGCTGAAAGCGTGCCGGAGCCGCTTCAGTTTCCGGTAAAGGAAGTAACCCTGCCGACTTAAGAAGAGGCGGTGGGGGGAATGCACCAGGGTGTTGCGGCCAAAGCAGACCAGCGTGCCTCCAAATTTGGCTTTGAAATCTCGTACACCATAAGGTTCTCCAGGTCTCCCTGCCCCTCCAAAATCATACGACCGGTAGTTATGGGTTGCTCCCCACTGGAAGATGTGCCAAAGCAGGAGTTCTGTGGGATAATAGCGGGCAAAGGCGCGGTCGGTGCCGCCGTACCAGCCGTAGATGACATCCCGGTAGAGGAGTTCGAGGGAAACCGAGGCCCAGGCTTCACCCACTTTAGCCACGAAGAATTTGGCCATTTCCTTGGGCACCAGGATCTCGAAGATGGCTTCAAAAAGCGAGAAGGGGGCTAGAGGAACTTGGGCAGCCTCATATGTCTTGCGCAGCAAAGCATACCAAGTTGGCAGTTGGGACCGGTCCACGACTTCTTCGACGGTCACTTGTCCCTCGCGTAGGCTCCGCCGAATCTGTTTTCGGACTCGTTTCTTGAACCGCTGGAAGATGACTTCGGGGGGGCGATCCAAGGGAATTAGAAAGTTCAGGTGATCCTCATATTGGAATCCATAGCGTTGGAGGATCGGCTGGATGTCTGTTGCATCGCTCAGGTGACGTATTTCGGTGAAGAGCGCCGGGAAATGCCGGGCTCTTCCATAGGCTTGCACCAGAACGGAGAGGGAGGCTTCTTTGCAAGAAGGGAGGTAGGCAATGCCTCCATAGGCTACGGCCCGGCTGGTGAGCCAACTGAGGAAACGGTCGCCTAAGGAGATGACAACAGGCATCATCAAGGCGACAATGGTATGATCCCGGTCTTGAACGGCCCACACTTCCGGAGTGTAATAGCGTGTCTGTTGGAAAACCTGGTACATCTCCGGGGTAAGAAAGATGTTCGCTTGAGGAGAAGCCTCCAGAAATGCCCTCCAGGCCGCCTCGTCCAGCGTAGTGATTGGGCGCAAGGAAGAGGCGCCTAATGGCTCTGCCATCTAATGCCTCCTAGTGTTGGTCAGGTGATTGGCCAACTCAATCAGTCGGGTCGATTGGTGTTCCCAGGTGTGCAGCCGGTTGAACCGGTCGGCATTCTTAACCAACATAGCCCGACGGGCGGGGTCGCGGTAGAGGCGCAAGATGCTCTGGGCCAGGGCCGAGACGTCCCCCGGAGGAAAGAATTCCAACATAGACTCGTCGAAGTAAGCCGTTATGGCAGCGGTGCGCGATGCGATCACCGGTATTCCTAGGGCAACGTACTCCATAAGCTTTGTGGGGAGGATGCCGTCCGTGAAAGTGTCGCGGCGGTAAGGAACGATGCCTACATCAGCCATAACTAGGAAAGCAGGGAGGTCATCCATCGGGATGTAGTGAGTGCTGAAAGAGATGTGGTCTGTCAAATCAAGCTCCTTTACCAACCGTTGCAGATCACCAAGATACTCCCCCCGTCCGTGGATGGTGAGGTGTAAGCCAGGGATTTGTTGGCGAATCTGGGCGACTGCCTGGATTGCTAGATCAATGCCATAGCGATACGCTAGGGTTCCATGGTAGACTAGGTGAAACGAATAGGGTGCACGCTTTTTGGGCAACCGGGCAGCACCGCGTCTGAAGCGATCCCCCGGTACATTCATGAGGACGGAGCATTTGTGGGCGGGTACGCTCCGCCGAATCAAGGTCTGTCGCCAGGGCTCTGTCACGGTGATCACGTGGTGGGCGAAGCGGCAAGCAAGCTTTTCCTGGAGGCGCAGGAGGAAGATTACCCAACGGCCTCCGCGATGGCCGAAGCGGGAGAGGTAGAATTCAGGCATCAGGTCGTGGATGTCCAGCACAATCCGGGCTCCTCTCAGGCGGGGTACCAGGGCAGCAAAGACGAGGAAATCCGGTAGGTTGTGCACATGGACGACACTGTACCGGCCTGAGAAGCGGCTCAAGCGTAGGAACGCCAAGAAGAAAAAGGCTAGGTACTCGAGGAACTGGCGTAAAGGTCCCCATCCTTTGTGGCGGTGAACCGGCAGTCGGTAGATTCTCACACCTCCCACGATTTCGAGGGCTGGCTCCGTAGGGTGGCGCAAGCAAATGACCTCGACGTCATATCCCTGTTCGACCAGGGCCTCTGCTTCACGCTCCACCCGGGGCTCCCCGATGGGATAGTGCGCATGGACGACCATACAGTAGGTGTGGTGAGACGCTGCCATAAAGCATTCCTCGTCTGGTATTCTCTTCCCTATGCTTCAGTAGATGAGGCTCGTGCAGACCACGCTTGGTCAGGCTGTTTAGCGCCCTAATATCCTCCAAAGGTAGTCCCCCAGGGTCAGTGCATCTATATCGCCGGTGACGGCCAGCGCACTCCGAGCACCACCAGGCCACTTTCCCAAACGAATTAAAGGCCCTTCTGAATTCTCAATGTGGGTTAGCAAGTGGTGTTCGCGGTGAGGGTCCAAATCCTCCCAATGCAGATAGAGGCCGTATTGGGAAGGGACGTTGCTTCTCTCCACGATGTAGCCTTGCTCGCGCAGGAAAGTCACAAGTCGTTCTGAAGCCTGGAGAGGCACTCCCAGAAAAGGGCGGACGGCTGCACAGACCTCTATCTCGGGCATCGTCGCCACGAGGTATTTTCCCATCCAGGGGCAGGTTTCCGTTTCGGTGACAACCCCACGCAATAGCCATACCAGTTGGGGAGGGCCTTGTACCTGAAGGTGCCATCGGTGGGGGGCCACCGGTTTTGCCGTGATTGGGGCAGTGGTGCTGGTTTCCCACCATGCAGCGATTTCCGACAAGGGGGCAATCCATATTGACGGCTGTTTGCGGCGGGCCTCCTGTAGGACAGCGGCCAAGGCAGGGGCATAGATAGGGGCGCGTTCTGGATGCGCTTGTAGCGTCAGGAGCCCTTCCCGATGGTAGATGTCTTCCAGCATGAGGAGCCACGCCTCTGCGATCTGTTGGGCGTCAGAGAAGTGCAAGCGGTCTATAAGCATCTCATCGTCGGGCAGCGAGACAGGGATCTCTACCAAAGAGCCTCTTAGACGAGGCGTGGGTGTCCGTTCTTCCGATGACCAGGGATGATAGAATGTTTGTGCTCTCAGGTAAAGGGAGCGCCGACCTGAAGGCACTGCTCCTAAGTCGGGCAGAGTCCATAAGATGGGTTGATTGCTCACGTAGCGGATTCCTGTTAGCCGAAGGGCTTCCAGCAAAGAGGCGTTTCGACTCAGGTAGGGCGAGCGGAACCCTTGGACCGGGATACCAATGGAGGAGAAGGCGGCCTGAGCACGCCGGATGGAGTCCACTTGCTCCTCAAGAGACATATCGGCAAAAGAGATGTGTGCCCATCCGTGAATTGCCAATTCCATACCGGATTGGTGTAGATACTGGGCGACGTCGGGATGACGTGCAAGGACGATCCCAGGGATGGGGAGGGTGGCACGTACATTATGCTGGTGCATAAGCTGCACAAATGCTTTGAGGGAAGCCATCAACTTTCCAGGAGTGCAACCGTAGCGCCGGACGATGGCTATCAGCCGGGAACCTACTAAGGACACCCCTTTAGCTCGAACAAGAGTGCGGAAGGGAAGATGGTGACTCACAGGCTCTGCACCTTTTGTCGAAGCGCTGGCAGGATTAGAGAGGGAATGCCTGGTCATAGGTATCCCAGATCCCGTAGATGGGCCATCAGACGGACTTCTTCCTCTGCACTCAGAGGGCTTGGGGTGTCTGTGGGAGAGAGCGTCTCAAAGCCCCCTAATGTGGCAATGAGGCGATCTCGCAGTTGGTTTGCTAAGTCGGGGTGCGCGTCAATCAGATTGCGTTCTTCCGCGGGGTCGGCAGTTAGGTCGTACAGTTCCTCCTGACCATCAGAGCCCATGATGTATTTGTGGGTCTGGGTGCGGATTGTTCTGAGGGCGCGGTCGAACCGAGTCGGAGAGAACTCAGGATGTAGACGCTTGAAGACGGTGAAGGCATAGGGAGGGCCGTACTCGGCGAAGATAGCATCACGTCGTGGTTGTGAATCGAGGGGAAAGAAGCTCTGACCGGCTACATCGGGCGGTATTGCGTCAGACGCACCGATGATGTGCCCTACGGTGGGGAGAATGTCCACCAGGGAGATGAGGTCGCTGATCCGTTGCCCCCTTGGCATAAGGCCTTGAGGTGCTGCGATGATTAGAGGGACGTGGAGCAAGGTATCATAGACGCAGTAGCTATGCCCGGCAAGCCCGTGCTCACCAAAGTTCTCGCCGTGATCGGAGGTAACGATGATGAGGGTCGAGTCCAGCAACTCGAGGTCTTCGAGCCAAGTGATCAGGCTTCCGATGAGGGAGTCAATGTACAGGATGCAAGCGTCATACCAGGCTCGGATAATGTCCCATTCTCGGGGACTGACTTCCAGGTAGCCGGCCATATAGGAGTAACCTCCATCGGCAGCCAAGAACCGTAGCTTCTTGAGGTCGTCTTGGGGACCCAACTCCGGCTCGAAGCGTTTCTTGAAAGGAGGCGGGGGGGCGTATGGCGTGTGGGCAGAAAGGAAGCGGAGAAAGCCAAAGAAAGGCCCTTGGCCTTTCACCCGTTTGATCCATCGCTTCATCCACTGAACCGCCGCGTAGTCTCCCCCGTCATTGCTGTGGGTCACTCGGTCGTAGATCTTGCGCAGCAAGCGGTCTCGTGTAAAGGCGAGATCGCGCCAATCAGTCCGTTGCCATAGTTCGACGAAGTGTTCAAAACCATAGGCGAAACCTTGACGGCGACTGATCCAGGCGCTTCCGATGCCAGCGGTGCGGTAGCCCTGGCGACGCAGAAATTCCGCGATGGTCAGGTGGGAGTTGTTAAGGCGGAGTTGGTGTCCCATCGTCCCACATTGAGACGGATATTTCCCGGTGAACAGCGCCGCGTGGGAGGGCGGAGTCCAGGATCCAGCCGCGAAGGCGTTTTCAAACAGGACGCCTTGTTCAGCCAAGGCATCGAGAGAGGGCGAAGTAGGACGCTCAGCCCCATAGCAGGAAAGGTGGTCGAACCGCACGGCATCTAAAACGATCAGGAGGATGTTTGGCTTCATCGCTGACTCCCTACCCGGGGATTTCAAAGCTTGGTGATTGTGATGTGCTGTGTTGTTGGATGACTTCTTGGAAAAGGAGAAGGAGGCGACGAGCGTTCTCCGTCAGGTGGAATTCCGATTCCACCAGGGAGCGTGCATTATCCCCTAGACGCTCTCTCAGGTCCGGGTCCTGGGCGAGCCGTTCTATCGCCTCGGCTAAAGCTTTGGCATCCCCAGATGGCACCAGCCATCCGGTCTGCCCGTGACGTACCAGTTCAGGGATTCCCGAGATGGGGGTAGATATTAGGGGCAACCCCGCTGCCCCCGCTTCCATCAGCACCACAGGAATCCCATCACGATCCCCCGTAGGTGTGACGATGGACGCGAGGACAAAGATATCGTGGTGGGCATAGGCTTCCATAACCTCTGGATGGGGCCGAGGCCCCAAAAGGTTGACATAGGTTTGCAGCCCTTTCTCTCGGACCTGTCGGCGCAGAGAGGCCGCTTGAGGTCCATCGCCGATGATGGTGCAAGTAAAGTCGTATCCCTTTTGCTTTAAGTGGTGGCAAGCGGAGATCAAGACCGCATGCCCTTTCTTGGGCACAAGACTTCCCACAGATAGGATTCGCAATGGTTCCCCAGGGGGCCGTCTCCGTGGTGTCGTGCGAGCGGGGATCTCCGCGAAGTTGACCCCACAGTGGATGACGGTGACGGCTTCCCGAGGGCAGTTCCCTTGGGCCATAACATACTCACGGTTGTACTCCGATATGGCTATAACCCGTTCGGCCTCGCCTATCACCAGGGTCAACAGATCGTTGGAGTAGTAAAGGTCATATGCATGGACGGTAACGGTGAAGGGGAGCCCTAAGAGACGTGCTATGATCCAAGCCGCGGCACCTGGAAGCCACGCAAAATGAGCATGGAGCAACTGGATGGAAGAAGTCCGTAAATGATAAGCGGTTGCGATGGCCTTCAAAAAGATCACCAATCGTTTGAGCAGCAAGGGTAAGAAGCGTTTCGGGTAAGGCTGTCGGATAAGGCGACTCAAGAGAGCTGCGTATTGGCGGGGCTGCTGGAACAAGAAAAACCCTTGGGCAATCCAAAGCTTAGGGGACCATAGCCCCGGCGCGTACCAGGTGTGACGAAGCAATCTTTGGGATAGAGGCTGTACGACCCCCTTCCCCGGCCCCAGTAGTGAGACGATTTGCACATTAGTGCCTTGGGTACGGAGGGCTGCAATCTCTTCGGCCACGAAAGTTTCCGTAGGATAGGGGAAGTGTAGGAGGATGTAGGCAATTTTCATTGCCGCACCCCGCTCGCTCGGTACAGGAGATGTTCTAGGAGCATAGCCAGGTACCTAGGATAGGAACGCCGATCGCGTAAGAAGCGGTAATTGTGCTCGGAGAAGTAGAACCTCCCGTCAGGCTGTTGATGGCCTAGCAAGTAGCGATAGGCCCGCTCGCTCAAGGCTTCATAGTTCCCTAAGCCTAGTTCCGACGCCTTGCGTAGCGCCGCAGCCAGCGCGGCTGTCCAGTAATGCACCTCGGGTGTCTCCTTAAAGCAGTTGTAGCGACAACTGCCCCGACCGGTTAGTCCGCCCTGCAGGAAAGCAGCCTGTCTCTTTAGGATCGGATAGACGCGCTCGTCTTGGGTCAACTCGAAAAAGGAGGCCAGGTCCAAGAACTCAAAAGCGTTGTACTGGTAACACATGAAGTGGGGGCGTGCGCCTAGAGCGTAAGGCAGCTCCCCGTTGTCCATCTGGGAGTCTTGGATGAAACGGAGCATCCGGTCCAGATAGGGAACATACGCCGTCTCACCGGTTTTGGTGATCATTTCCCCAAAAAGCCAGATGGTCATCGTGGTCACATTGGGGACCTTGCTGTTGGAGTGGGCATAGTAGTTGACTGCCCAACCTTCGCCGACAGTCTGAAACCCGATGGTGTGGATCTGGACCTCTAGCCACCGGCGGACGGCCTCGAGGTAGGATGCATCTCCGATCACCTCGTGGGCTTTCATCAAGCCCAAGCAGGCCCAGACCCCTTCCACGGTGGAGATGAACCCTCGACGCCCCCAAATAGGGGGATGTCGCCAAGCTCCATCTTCCGGTTGGCTGTGGACGATGTAATCGGCACACCGGCGGATGATCTCTCGATACCGGTGATTGCCGGTCTGACGGAGCAGCCGCCAATTGGCCCTAATCCAGTATGCTTGCCCTTGAAGGTAGATGTACCGATCGTCTCCAGGCAGCCAAGGCAAATAGCTGCGCACAAAGCGGGTCACCCGCCAATGGATCTTCCCAATGGGATCTGGACCAACAAGCGCTTCGCCATTCCAATGGGTTCTGATGAGATAGTTATAGAGTTTCAGAGCCGATGTGCGATACCAGTTTACTCCAACCACCTTGGCCCTCCTAGAGTCGTCGCTGCCAGAGGAGGGCTGCTGTAGCTCCGACCATCATCACTAGGCTTACTCCTAGAAGGACCAAGCTCTTGGAAGACGGCCGTTGGCTGGATACTTCCCCACCTGGCGCGGGGATGTCAGTGGGAATGTCCGGGAGGGTGATCGCAGGTGTGATTGTCGGAACTTTCGTGCTGGTAGGTGAGGGGGTGGGAGTGGCCGTCTCTTCGGCAACCCAAGGCATCCCTGTAGGAGTTGGCGGGGGCACAAGGGTAGAGGCCAATTGATTGGGGCCGGCCAGGTGCATCTGCATTGCTCCCAGCAGAAAGGCCATATTCCCTGCGAGTCGAGAGATCAGCTCCCGCTTCGCCAAGGCCTGGAGCGCCCATTCTACCCCTTGGTCTGTTGTCCCTGTCACTACCAAGACAGGACGTTGCCGGTTGTATGGGGAAGAGATAATCTGGACCGAGCCCAGATCATAGTCTGGCGGTAAACGATATACAACATTGCCAACCACTTGGTAGATTTCATCTCGCCCAGGGAGAAACGGCTGAGGAAGCTCCTCGTTCAGAAAGGCTACATAGGGGTTCTGGGTTGGTCGTCCCACCACTATCACGTTATACTGAGACCAAATGGGATCAGTCGGAGCGTTTCCTGGCTCACCGAACACCACTCGCGGCGCGAGGTAGCTCCCCTTAGTTATGCTCCCCAGGTAAGAAAGCAATTGTAAGAGATCTTTAAGGAGAGGTGAGGTGATCGCTTGGGGCAACACAATGACCACATCTTGAAGACCTGGGCGCGAAAACAGGAATCTTGGGTAATCAGCTAAATCAAAGGCCGAGCGCTCCTCCGGGACCTCCAAAGATAGGTATAAGTAGGAGTCATCATAGATCGTGACCCATAGCCGTGCGATGTCTTCCTCGTCCATGCAGGCCGGCCAGTCCGCTGCTGTCTTAAGCTCTATCTGATTCCTGCCTGCTTTCAACTCCCGGGCGGGGATAGACACTTTTACCCAGCTGTCCGATGCATTGTCCTCTTTCAATGCAACGCTTCCCACAGGGAGATTATTTAGGTAGATCTCCAGCGACGAAGAGATCGTGTTGAATGCTACGCCATGGGCGATGTGCAAGGCTATAAAGGCTTCTTCCGTAAGGCGTCCTCCTCGGGGAATGTCGAAACGGACTTTGAAGGTTGCCTGTCGACCTTCGGCTGAGAGGGTCTCATAACCTAAGGAGGCTAAGGTGATGCGTTCTTCGCGTTCGTGGTTCTGGGTGGGCTCAATCCCTGGCCGCAGAGATCGCACGATGGCAAATTGACCTTGGAGCCCCAACACTTGATTGCCGGAGGCCAGCGCTTGGGCGGCCCGATAGACCGCTTGGTCGTCCAGACCTGTCACCACGATGATGGCCCGTTCATCGTTCCAAGGTGAGGGGAGGATTTGAACCACTCCGTCGGTCTCCGGGATGGCTCGATCCTCCAAGGCGAAGAAATATGGTCCCTTGGGCGGGGAGAGTTTCCAAGAGGTTGTTGGTTCCAACCCAATGCTCGTGGTTAAGGTGTCCACGTTGATGATCTGGGCAGCATCATCCTTCAAAACTGCGGTGTGCTCGATGGATTCTCCAGGTGGAGCCTGGGCGTCGAGGCGGGCTTGTACGGTGAGGGAGAAGGTCTCCCCAGGCTGTAGCGATGGGATGTCCCACCGTAGTGATTCATCCGACAAGGTTGTGCAAGCATCACATTTTTCAACGGTAACAAAGGGGGATAAGTGGTCTTCCAAGACAAGAGCCTTGGCCTGAGAGGAGGAGTTCTGCACCACAAGCGTATAGGTGAAAGAGTGCCCTGGCTGCACCGATGCCGGCATTTGGCTGGAGAGCCCCAGAGAACGCTGATGGAAGGGCACAGGTAGGGTTAGCTGCTCCAGTAGAGGCATCCGTCCGGGCTCGCCGATGAGAATCTGGTGTTGTTGGGTTGCCGTAACCGGCAGGTGGGAGACTAAGCTCGCCTCGATAGGGAGCTGGTAAGATGTGAGCATCCCGAGACGTGCAGCTATTCTTGCTGCAGCCTCTACCTCTAAAGGAGTCGGCTCGTTGGGGAGGATAAAGTGAACAGGAGGAGTTTCAAAGGCTCGACTGACGTACAAAGGCTTTGGGTAAAAGGCCAGGTCCAAGGGAATGGGGCGTTTCTGATAGGCGAACCGAAAGCGTGAGGAAGCACGGATCGTCAGACTAGCGAATTGAGCTTCCTTGCACCTCGCGGACACACGGAACCGAATCTCAAGATTGTTGATGTACCGTTCCTCAGCAACGCGGAGCGTCTGATCGGGGATCGGTACATTCAAGGATATGGTCCTTGGGGAAGAGATCACTTCAGAGTGGAGCAGAGTGCTGTTGAGGTATACCTCAACGCTGGCCGGAGCCGAACCAGCCTCGCCACTGACGGTGTACGCGAGATTGAGGGAGACCAAGGAGCCTCCTGAGGGAAGCCAGCTTGACGGCAAGCTGAAGGTATATCGGATGCTGCCATAAGGGCCTTGAAGAATTTCATCGGTATAACCGAGTTGGGCAAAGGATACTTCATAAACATTGCTCGCTTCCTGGCCCTGAGCAGGTTGGAAGTGGAGCAGGATCAGAATGGCCAAGAAGGCGCCGAGAAGGCTCCATCGTATCCGCGTGAGCAGGTGCGTGTTTAGCAGAGATTGCTTAGTCATTGAGCGCCAGCCTGTACACATCCATAGTTCTCTGGGCGATGTTCGACCAAGACAACACTGTCTCCGCGAATTGTTGGGCCTGTTGTCCCATTTTATGGCGCAAAGCATCATCTTTTAGCAAGCGTATAACGGCCTCAGCCAGGCTTTGGGCATCGGCTGGAGGGACCAGAAACCCTGTTTCGCCATCTTTTACCACATCAGGAAGCCCCCCAACGTGGGTCGCAACAACAGGTTTCCCAAAGGTGTAGGCGATGGGGATGATCCCGCTCTGGGATGCTTCCAGGTAAGGCAAGACAACAACACTGGCCCGTTGGAAAAGGGGGGCGACCTCATTGTCAGGAATCCGATAGTTGTAGACCTCGAAGTGGTGGGGATTGACCATAGCTTGGCGGTATTTTTCGAAAGGCTCGCCGTGTCCTGCGATAATGATTCGAGTATCGGGAACTGCTCGTGTGATCAGAGGTTCTGCTTTGATGAGGTATTGCAAACCTTTATATCCCCAAATGCGGCCAAAGAAGAGGATGGTGTGGGGCTCCTCCGGCTGGCTTTGGGAGGACAGAGCACGATAGTAATCATAGCGGCCTAGGGGTATCACGTGGATCCGTTCGGCGGGATAGCCGTATTGCTCGCTCAGGCGTTGGCGAGCTCGGGTAGCATGGACGATGACCTGACGGGCCCAATGCCATTGCCATCGGTACAGGAAGGGCGGGATAGCCCAGAGGCCTCGTTCTCCCAGGTGTCGTTCTACATCGTGGACTGTCGCCACCAGCGGAGCAAGGGATCGCACTCCCAGGCCAGGGGTACCCCACGGGTGCCAGAAAGTGATGTGGATCAGGTGAGGATGTAGCCGCTCCAGCCGGCGGCGTAGCCGTCGTACCATCGCCAGATTAGAGGGTTGGCGGATACGGGGCATTGTGAAGGGTTGCAGATCAACCGTCTCCCGGTTCACCGCCTGGATTAGGGAGGAGGCCGCATCCGGAAGCATCAATGTTACCCGGCAGAGCTCGCCCAGAGCATTGGCGAGGTGAACGGGAGCAGGTGTCGAAGCGCGAAATTCGATGAGAACGATGTGGATCATCGTGTTGTCCAGCAAGTAGGAGGATCCTGAAGCCTGTTAAGAGGATGTCGCAGGCCTCCAGGCCCTGTAGAGAAAAGCCAGTTCTTCTCTGGAGATTCCTCCAAGCAGACCAACCAGGACGGTATAGGCCAGAATCGCGATGGGAACCAGCCAGTACACGGTCAGCAAAGGGCGCAATCCTGCAATGAGCACACCCATTCCGGTGCTGGCAACCACCAACCGCCAGGTGTGGTGGATAATCCGAAGCCGTGTTCCGCCACGATATACGTACATCAGGAGAAGGCTTGCCATAATGATGTTGGACAAGACCAAGGTGATAGCGGCTCCTAAGTAGCCCCATATGTAGATCAAGATGCCTCCAAGGCTCAAACGGGCGACCAAGCTGATGTTTTGGACTCGGAGCACCAGACCTTGTTCGTCACGGGCGAAGAGAATACGCGAGAGGATACGGGTGAGAAAGTTGAGCACCAAGACAATGGACATCAGGCGTAAGGCCGTTGCAGCCGGCGTGAATCGAGCACCAAAGACAATTTGGATGATTTCGTCGGCCATTACTGCTATGCCTACGGCAAGAGGCCAAGCGATGGCCTCAAGATATTTGACTGATCTCTCTTGCAAGAAGCGGATAGTCTGGAGTTGACCCTGGTGGTAGGACCTGGCGAGCTGAGGGAAGAGGGCCGTTGTGTAGCTAGAGGGAATAAGATACCACAGGGTAACCAGCCACAAGGCCGCACTGTAAAGGCCGATCTCTTTGTCTCCTCGCAATGAGGACAGAAGTAGGACCTCTGGACGGGCAAACAGAGCCCCTAGGACTCCGAGGGCCGCAAATGTGCGTAGGCCCCGCAAGAGCGAGCGTAGAAATGCAGGGTCCCACTCCCATCGGAGGCGGGAGATCAGGCGTGTCATCAAAAATCCGAGGGTGAGGACCGTGAAATAGCGGAAGAACGCAAAGCTGGCGATCACCCCCAAAGCTCCAGCCTTTTTCCAGAGAAGGAAGGCGCTGAGGGTGATGTGTCCAACAGCCTCTACCAGGGAAACCATTGCGAAGTATTCCAGCCGTTGGTGGGCTAAGAACACTGCTTGTAGGACAATCGTGAGAGTGCCCGGAACGATTGCCAGGCTGACCAGACGGATCGCCAGCCGGGCCTGGGGCGAGTAGGTCACGATCCAGGGGAGCGAATTCAGCCCTCCTACCATTCCCAAAGCCGCTATCGCAGTGAGCAGACTAGCATGAATGAAATAGCGATTGGTCTGCTCTGGGTACTTGGCGATCTCGCGCGAGAGAAAGTTGATCATCCCCATCGTTCCCCACATCGAGGCGATGTAGTAAAAGGCCATCGCTGTAGAGTAAACCCCCAGCCCTTCTACAGAGGCCAGCCGGGATATGGCAAGAACTAGTACGGTACGGCTTATTACTGTCAAAATGTTGGAGAAACCCAAGGCTCCCGTGTTCTTCAGAAGTGCTCTCCCTGAACCCATATGCCTCTCCAGATAGCGTCTTCTCGATTTGTCAAGGAGGTAGGGATCGGCGGAATGGAATGGGGTCAACAGCTTGGTGTAAATGTCCATCAAGCGACGTGTTCAGTATCCACGTGTTTAGACCGTATCAACCGGGAGGTCGCTACAATCATTGCAATAAGGAACCAAAGGGGCTCTATACGTAGACGTGAACTGAACGGGTCTCCTGTCATATGAAAGGCGTATCCTCCCAAGGCAGCCAGCAGCCCTGCCATAAGAATGGACTCGTAGGGATCAGCGGCACGGGCGATTCCTCGCACGGCACGCCAGAGGGGAGCTATTAGGAGCCAAAGAAAAGAGAGTAGACCAAAGAGGCCAGTCTCTACCCACACTGACCAATACTTGTTATGAATCATATAAAGCCTCCGGGTTCCCATAAGCTCGATAGGCAGGTAATCCCGCTCAACGAAGACCAAATTATTCGCCCCTATGCCTGTAAACATATGGGCGCGAATGATGTTGAATGCCAGTTTTGTCTGCCAAATCCGGGATAAGGCGGAGTTGTTGTCGTCACCGGTAAGGCGTGAGATGATCTCCCGTGAGAATGCTCCCATCAGCATCAATCCGCCAACGGTTAGCATAACCACTTCTTGTCGTCCTACCTTCCGGTACCAGGCAATGCTGGCAACCACGACAGCGCCGACTGCAAACCCTATCCATCCGCTGCGTGAGTAAGTTGCGATTAACGCTATGCTGCCCATACCCAGTGAGCCTGCTGCCAGATACTTGTTGATCCAGTGTCCCTCGCTGAGAAAGCCCGCTAGAGTGATCAACATCGAAAACATCAAGAAGGTCGCTGCGGCGTTAGGAGAAGCTAAAGTTCCTGCAACACGTCGTCCAGAGACACTAGCCGTATTTCCCACATAAGCTTTGCTCTGCATACCCAGGATGTCCAGCTCAGCGCCAGTAGTGTATTGGACAACCATCAAACTAGCTTGTGCTCCCAAGAGGAGGGCAAGTACCATCAAGATCAACCGTACATCCTGCCAGTCTGTTACATAGTTGACGAGGTAAAGATACATAAGAAAGCATTGAGCTAACAGGACCGTCAAGGTGATGGTGAATCTCAAGTAAACTGCCTGGAGCCCAGATGCCAGGTTCAAGAGTAAAAAGAGAGCTGCTGGGAGAACGACATCTCGATGGTGGCGGAACAGAGGACGGCGGTGGGGTTCGATGAACCATTGGATGTACCCCGCCACGATTGCTATGCTCATCAAGGAGATCGTAAAGCCCCCTGGACCGCCTAAATGGGGAACATTCGCCAGTGCAATATCCAGACCAAGCCCTTGGTCAACCGTGAGAGCAATGAGGAGTGCCCGCTTCAGGTCATTAAGCCATAGGGTTGCTGTCACTCCTGCGATACCCATCACAATCAACCCGCCCCACGCGGTAGGGAGGTGATAGGCCAAAATAGCTACTCCCCCTAGCAAGGCACCAATGATAAAAGGCAGAAGTAGCTCTTCTTTTGCGATATTGAGTCGAAATCTAGGACGTAAGTGAGTCAGCATCGCTCGGTAATGCCCTATCTGACCCAACCGTGCCGTGAATCAGTATTCCCATCCCCCTTTTCCTTTTCGCAAGAACACAGCTCCCAATATAGGGCCTTGAACAGCTTTGAGCTGTTTGAGGGCTTCCTGAACTTGTTCTCGGCGCGAGACGTCTTGGCGGACTACCAGGAGGATAGCATCTACTTGGGAAGCCAATACCGAGACATCAGCGATGCCCAGTACAGGAGGCGCATCGAGAATGGTCAGGTAGGTCTGTTTCCTGAGGAAGGCCAACAAGTTGTGCATACCAGGTGTTGCCAATAAGGCCGTAGGATTTGCGGGAGGCGAGCCGCTGAGAATCGCAAATAGGCTGGGATGGTCCGTAGCGCATGTAGCGATCTCCAGTGGGATCGCTTCGGTTAACAACTCGCTTAACCCAATATGCTGCTCGGCTAGTCCTAGGTGCTCTTTCAAAGTCGGGCGTCTCATATCGCTCTCGATGATAAAGACCATTCTCGCCTGTTCAGCCATCACTTGGGAGAGGTTGCTAGCAACCATAGATTTCCCTTCCCGAGGCATAGCGCTAGTGATCAGCAAAGTTTTAATTCCCTTGGCTTGGATCTGGGCCTGTAGGTTCAACGCTAGGAGGTGGTAAGCTTCCCAAAGCATCCTCTCTTGTTTTGTTTGCCGCTTGCCATTCCTCCTCAAGTGTAGAGATCCTTTGGGCACTGTGCCTATAACTGTAATTTGCAGGATGTGTTCAAGCTGGTGCACACTGCGAATACGTGTGTCCAGATTCTCTAACACCAGGGCAACTCCTATTCCACCAAGCAGCCCGACCACCAAGGTCAAGCCAATGTCCCGTAAGTGGGGGGCATTAGAGGGCTGGCGAGGGAAGGCGGCAGGCTGCACGACACTGATGCTGTTAGCCCGAATGCTTTCATTTAATCGAGCTAGTTCGTAGCGATCTAGCAGACGGTCATAAGAATCTTCTTCAAATTTGATTTGGTTGTACAGCATTTCGATTTCCGCCTCTGATGCCCCTGTGCTCGTCAGCTGAGCAAGACGCTGGCGCATTGAATTGATCTCAGCACGCATCTGGTTAAGCTGATCTTCAATCACCTCGCGGACACTTCGCTGCCCGCCCACATACAGATTCTGAGCATACTCTCTCAGCAAAATGACCAAGAGGTTGGCCATCTCTTGGGCAATCTGGGGGTCCTCGTGATAGACGATTATGCGGATAAGCTCCGAGTCGGGAATTGCTTCTGATTTCAGGTCACGCAATCCTTGGCGGGCGCGCTCTCCATATCGAGGTTCGAGGCGTTCCAAGGCTTTCTCCCGAAATGCAAGACTTTCCAGGACATAGACATAGGTATTAAGCATTCGTATGGTATAGTCCTGGCGTAGAACAAAATCGGAGATACCCACATCTAGAAGGATCCGAACCGTGGTTTGGGCCTTATAAACGGGGGTGGCCAGCAAGCTGTAACCGGCCATCATCCCCAGCGTCACCGAAACCACGATGACAATCGCCCAAAATCGGCGCTGCAGTATGTCGAAATAGTGTCGCAGGTCCATCAGCCTAATGCCTCCCCGAGCATATGCTTACTGTCCCACCAGGGCTGAGTACCGCCTTATTTGTTCTTCTACAAGTTGACGAGCATCTGCTTGGTTACGGTAGCCCCGGTACCATTCAACGGTCCACTTCAGGGCCGTCTCGAGGGACATCTGCGGGAACCACCCGAGCAACATCTTCGCTTTGGAGCAGTCCAGCTTCAACCAACGCGCCTCGTGAGGGTGTGGGCCTGTGTCCACACGCCAACGCGCACCCTCACCCCACAGCGCTGCCAAACGTTCAACCACCCACGAGACCGGCTGAACGTCCTCGTCGTCAGGACCGAAGTTCCAGGCCCCGACGAACGTCGGCCCCTCCTCCCACAGGCGCTCTGCCAGGAGCAAGTAGCCCCTGAGCGGCTCCAGCACGTGCTGCCAAGGGCGGCGGGCATCAGGATTGCGGATGACCACCGGACGGTCCTCCAAGAACGCTCGCATGACGTCAGGGACCAAACGGTCCGTCGCCCAGTCCCCCCCGCCAATGACGTTTCCGGCCCGTACACTGGCCAAGGCCACCCGGTGGCGTGGGTACTCATCCGGTGGGAAGAAAGAACGCCGGTAGGCGGATATAACCAACTCGGCACACCCTTTGCTGCTGGAGTAAGGATCATACCCTCCCATCGGATCGTTTTCCCGATACCCCCAGATCCATTCCCGGTTCTCGTAACATTTGTCGCTAGTCACGCCGATGACGACGCGAACGCTCTCCGTGTGACGTGCCGCCTCCAAGAGGTGGACGGTGCCCATCACGTTGGTGGCATAGGTCTCCACAGGGTGTTGGTAGGAATAGCGTACCAAAGACTGGGCTGCCAGGTGGAAGACGATCTCGGGCCGATGTTCCTCCAGGACCGCCTGCAGATGGGCCAGGTCCAAAATATCTCCCGTGATGTGGACCATCCCCCTGTCCACCCGGGCCATCTCAAAGAGGCTGGGCTGGGTGGGGGGAGGGAGCGCGTAGCCGATCACTTGGGCCCCCAACTGTTGTAGCCATAGCACAAGCCAGCTTCCCTTGAAGCCCGTGTGTCCGGTAACCAGGACCTTCTTCCCCCTCCAAAATGTGGAAAGAGGGAGGATCGTCAGGTTGGGTCTCACTTCCCCTCCCACGTCTGGATGGCTGTAGAGGCTGCGAGGTGCGGCCATTGGCCGTATTGCGTTTTGAACTGTACCAGGAACATGTAAAAATTCGGTTAGAGGGGCGGTAATTTACCGTTTAAAAAGGCGTGCCCCTGTTCAGAGGCACGCCTCTTTTGTCTCCAATGTGTTGGGGGTCAGTTTTGCGAAGGCTGCGGTGGCAGGCCCCCGGCGATACCCTCTATCCGCCTATCCCGCGCCGTTGCCACCCAGCACCGATGGGATCGTCTGCCATAGGATCTTCAGGTCCAGCCATAGACTCTGGTTTTCGATGTACTCGATGTCGTAGCGGACGATCTGGTCGAAGGTGAGGCGGCTTCGCCCCCGGATCTGGGCCAGGCCCGTGATGCCGGGCAGCACCTCCAACCGCCGCTTGTGCCACTCCTGGTAGGCCTCCACCTCCCAGGGCACGTTGGGGCGAGGGCCAACGAAGCTCATCTCCCCCTTCAGGATGTTGATCAGTTGGGGAAGCTCGTCCAAGCTGGTCTTGCGCAGGATCCGCCCTACCCGCGTCACTTGGTTGGGCCGGATGGGCTTGTGCACGCCGTTCTCCCCTTTCGCCTGGCCGTTCACGAAAGCCTTAAAGAACTGCTCGTACTCCTTCGGATCGTTGTTGACGTGCATCGAGCGGAACTTGTAGAAGGTGAAGGGCTTGCCCCCCTTGCCGATTCGCGTCTGCTTGAAAAGCGCCGGGCCGGGGGAATCGAGCCGGATGCAGATGGCGATGAAGAGCATGAGCGGGGCCAGTGCGACCAGGAGCACGCTTGCCACGCAAAGGTCGAACACCCGCTTGACGGTAGTGTAGTAGATTCTCCTATCCTGAACTCCTACACGGAAGGGAGCCAGTTGTGAGTTGCCGTAGAGTTCCACCGTTGTTTCTCCCATCCCGTCAGTCCTGTACGGTGCACAAAGGGCATTTTACCGCCTGTATCGAGAAATAAGTGTAGAGGAAACCCGTTAGGAAGAGGTGAGCGGTTTGTTAGAAAGCAGTTAGAAAGAATTCCCCCATCGAGGGATTGCTGCGATGGGCCTCAGCAGCGGATCACCTCGGATCTGGCCCCTTTTTCCCATCCCTTTGGACCTAAGGGGGGTTGGTCTTTGCGCTAAAATGTGCTATATTAAGCTCAACGTGACACCACCTTGCTATTCCAGGAGCGTTGCCTTGTCTGGTGAACGGATCTTGATCGTAGACGACAGCGCAGAAGCCCGAGACTTCCTGGCCGAGTACGTGCTGCGCCCCAACGGCTACGAGCCGCTGACGGCCCGCGATGGTCGTGAGGGGTTGCTTATGGCTCGGGAAGTCTCCCCAGATCTCATCATCCTCGATATGCAGATGCCCGGCCTCTCAGGTGTCGAGGTACTGAAGGCGTTGCGGGAGGAGGGGGTGGACATTCCCGTGATCCTCTCTACCTTCCACGGCTCCGAGGAGTTGGCCGTTCAAGCCTTCAGACTGGGGGCTCGCGACTACGTTATCAAACCCTTCGAGGTCGAGGAGATCCTGACGGCCGTTGAGCGGGCCTTGCAGGAAGCCCGTCTGCGTCGGGAGCGGGACGAACTCACCCGGAAGCTTCAAGAACTCAACGCCAAGCTCCAGCAGCAGCTCCAGGAACTGAACGCCATCTACACCATCGGCAAATCGGTCACCTCGGTGCTGGACCTGGAGTTGGTCCTGAACCGGGTCACGGAAGCTGCTACCTATATGGCCCGGGCCGAGCAGGGTTCCCTGATGCTCTTGGACGAGCAGACGGGGGAGCTCTACCTGCGCGCGGCTAAGAACATCGAGGAGAAGACGGCCCGGAGGATGCGCGTGCGGGTGGATGACTCGCTGGCCGGGCGGGTCATCCAGACAGGCCGCCCGGTCCTGCTGGCCGGGGAGCAGACCAAGAAGATCGCCACCGCCTACCTGGTCAAGGCGTTGTTGAGTGTCCCCCTCCGTTCCCCGGGACGGGGTTCCATTGGCGTCCTCACCGTCGCCAACGTGACCACTGATCGGAGCTTTACAGAGCACGACATCTTCATTCTGTCAGCCCTGGCCGACTACGCAGCCATCGCTATCGAGAACGCCAACCTCTTCAGCCGGCTGCAGAAGGAGAAAGGCACTCTGGAGGCGATCCTCCAGGGCATGGCCGAGGGCGTCCTGGTCACCGATCTGGAGGGGCGGATCATCCTCTGCAACGACACGGCGGCTCAAGCCCTGAACATTGACCCCCGCCGTTCCCTGGGGCAGCCGGTCTCCATCACTGTGACCAATCCCGATCTGCTGGACCTCTTCCTTCGCCCCCCGCTGGAGGGCGATCCGGCCCAGACCGAGGTCTCCCTGCCCGATGGGCGCACCTTCAATGCTCACATCTCCACGGTCCCCCAGGTGGGCAAAGTGGTGGTGATGCAGGATGTGACCCACCTGAAGGAACTGGACCGCATCCGTGCTGAGTTCGTCTCCACCGTTTCCCACGACCTGCGCACTCCCTTGACCACCATCCAGGGGTATGTGGAGTTGCTGCCTCGGGTAGGCCCTCTGAACGAGAAGCAGATGGAGTTCATCAGCCACGTGCGGCGCAGCATGAAGGCGATCACCGAGCTGATCAGCGACCTGCTGGACCTGGGCCGCATCGAGGCCGGTTACGATCTGGAGATGCATCCCTTGCGAGTAGACCCCATCATCGTGGACGCCGCTGCCGAGTTGCGCCCTGAGGCGGAGGCTAAGAAGCAGTCCCTCACCGTCCAGATCGCCCCCAGCATCCCCCTCGTCCTGGGCAACGCCCGGCGCATACGCCAGGTGTTGACCAACCTGATTAGCAATGCGATCAAGTACACTCCGGAGGGCGGGCATATCTGCGTCGCTGCTCAGGAGAAGGACCGTCATCTCTTGATCAGCGTTCAGGATGATGGGCTGGGCATCCCCTACGCCGATCAACCTTACATCTTCAACAAGTTCTTCCGGGTGACCACCGAGGAGACCGCCGACATTCCGGGCACGGGCCTGGGGCTTTCCATCGTCAAATCGGTGGTGGACAGGCACCGGGGACGGGTGTGGGTGGAGAGCACGCCGGGGGAAGGAAGCACCTTCTACGTTCTCCTACCCGCCTACGAGGAGTCGGGGGAATCGGCCTGATGAAGCTGCTGATCGCCACCCACAACCGGGGGAAGCTGCGGGAATACGCCGCTCTGTTGGCCGACCTCCCCGTCACCCTAGTCAGCCCCGAGGAGATTGGACTGAGCAGGCAGGAGGGGATCGAAAGGGGGAGCACATACGAGGAGAACGCCCGCTTGAAGGCGCTGACCTACGCCCAGGCCAGTGGCCTCCTTGCCTTGGCCGACGACTCCGGCCTGGAGGTGGACGCTCTGGACGGCGCACCGGGCCTTTACTCGGCCCGCTACGCACCGGGAGAGGATGAGGATCGCATTGCTGCGTTGCTGCGAGCCCTGGCGGGCGTCCCCGAAGATGCGCGCACGGCCCGCTTCCGCTGTGTGATCGCCCTGGCCACTCCCGATGGCACCGTCCAGACAGCCGAGGGGACCTGTGAGGGACGGATCCTCACGGCCCCTCGTGGCAAGGGCGGCTTCGGCTACGATCCTATCTTCTACCTACCGGATCGGGGGTGCACGATGGCGGAACTCCCGCCGGAGGAGAAGAACCGCATCAGCCATCGAGCCCGCGCCTTCCAGGCCGTCCGTCCTCTCCTGGAGGCCCTGCTGGCTGCCCGGCGGTAGAGGTGGCGGAACTGCCTGGGATTAGGAAGGCTCTGTTCTCTGAGATGCCCCTCGCGTTCCTGATTCTCGTCAGTTATCTCATCGGCACCTTTCCCACGGGGGTGTTGGTCGGCCGGGCGCTGGCTGGTCGGGACCCCAGGGACTACGGCAGTGGTCACACCGGTGGACTGAACGTCTATCGCACCGTGGGGCCGGTCGGGCTGCTCCTGACCGGCGTCGGCGATATCGGCAAGGGGGCGCTGGCGGTCTGGCTGGTCTCTCGGCTGAACCCCTCCCCTTGGGCCGTCCCGCTGGCCGGGATGGCGGTCATCGCCGGCCACTGCTGGCCCTTCTACCTGGGCTTTCGAGGCGGCATGGGCATAGGCACCTTTTGCGGGACGCTGCTGGTCACCTCGCCCCTGATGATCCCCCTCCTGATCGTCCTCTGGGGCCTCGTCTACCTTCTCTTCCGGCACGCGCCCCGGGCAACGATGGGCACCGCCCTTCTCGCCCCGCTGCTGGCCTGGGCGGTTCGGGGTCCTTGGCCTCTCGTCCTGGCCGCTGCGCTGGTGATCTTCGTCCGCCATGTCCCCGATCGGAACCGGAACCGGCTGGCGAAGGCTCTCCCTCCAGAGAAGGGGTAGCCTCCGTCCTGGGGGCCGCAGCCTCCGTCCTCAATCGGTGTCCTTTCTACCAGTGGGGAGCTCCATCACGAAGACCCCTTGGGCTGTCGTCACGTAGAGCTGCCGCTTCTCCCCGGACGACAGATCCACGTCCAGGATCATCTCATCGTCCCAAGGCGTTCCCTCCAGCCGACTCCACTGCTTTCCCCCATCGCGGCTCACGTAGAGCCCGCGCACGGAGCCTAGGTAGAGGTCCCCTGTTTCCTCCTCGGCCACCAAGGTCTGGAAGCCGAACCGGGTGGCGAAGGAGTCCTCCCGATAGAGCACATCCTCCAGGCCGGCGGTAGATTGGGCCCACGTCTCCCCACCATCCTGGCTGAGCCAGACGCCGGTGGGGGTGGCGAAGAAGAGGCGCCGGCCATCGTGGGGCATCACGTAGAGGGCCTGGATCCAGGTCGCTGCTCCGGGCAGATCGGCGATGAGCACCTGCCAGGTGCGCCCCCCATCGCGGCTGGCGATGATCGCCCCCGCCCCTCCCTCGGAGTTGATGCCCGCGTAGACCTGCTTCCAGTCGGTGAAGACGGGGATCAGGAACTCGACCCGATAGCTCTGGAAGGGCGCTCCCCCTCGCAGCACCCAGGTGACCCCCCCATCGGCGGAGAAGTAGGGACCTTCGCAGCCGATGGCCCAGAGCCGTTGGGGATCCTGGGGATGCACGGCCACCGGATGGAGGTTGATGCCCCCGGGCACCTCTGTCCACACAGCCCCCCCATCCACGCTCTTGTAGAAGGGGACGTCGCCACCTCCCCGGTAGCAGTCGTATCCCTGGCCGGCGTAGAGGATGGCCGGCGCCGCCGGGCTGAAGACGAACTCTTCCTGTTGGGGAATGGGGGTGACCAGCGCCCAGGTGCGACCGCCGTCCTGGGTGATGTAGAGCCCTGCCGGTGTCAGGGCGTAGAAGGTGGGAGCGACCTGGGGGTCACCGATCAACCGTTCCGCCTGGAGCCCTTCGATGAGCAGCGATCTTGGTTGGAGAGGGGTGGCTGTCGGCTCTGGCGAGGGCCCAGGAGAGGGTGAAGGTAAAGGAAGGATCTCAGCCTGGGGGGAGGGAAGGGAGGGAAGGACAGGTTCTGTCACGGGCGTCGTCGGAGCGGTCGGCGAGGGCGTTGGCACGACCACCCCGCTGCAGCCAAGCACCAACATCGTGCTCGCCAGGATGAGCACGGTCAACAGCCCGGTCCCCCCCAGCCTCATTGGATGGCCTCGGTGAGCTCCACAATGTCGGAGAAAGGCCCGTCCGCGGCGGTCACCTTGCGGATCTCCAGGTTCATCAGGGGGATCCGTTGGGGTTCCTCTTCCCGTCCTCCCACGAGCAGGTAGCCCTGCTCTCGTTCTTTGTAGGAGTAGACCATCTGACTGAAGGCGGGGAAGCGCTCTTCCAGGTAGGCGATCATCGGGGCCGCTCGCTGGCTGTCCGTGATGATGACGAACTCCTCACCGCCACTGTGGCCGATGAAGTCGGAGGGGGTTCCCAGTTCGTCCACAGCCTCTGTCAGCAGGCGAGCGACCAAGCGCAGGAAATCCTCGCCGGCCATAAATCCGTATACCTCGCTGAAGGCGTCCAGGTGCCTCACGGTGATGCGCAGCAAGGCCCAATTGTGCTGACTGGTGAGCAGTTCCCGCAGGTGCTCCTGGATGAGCCGTCGTCCCGGCAGACCTGTGGCCGGATCGGTGAGGCTCCCGGCCTGGGCCCGGCGGAGGGCGTTGCGCACGCGCAGCCGCAATTCCTCCAGGTCGAAGGGCTTGACGACGTAATCGTCGGCACCCAGTTCGAGGCCGGCGATCTTGTCTCGTCGCTCGTGACGTTCGGTGAGGAGCGTCACGTGGATGTGCCGGGTACGCAGGGCGTTGCGGATGCGTCGCAGGATCTCGTAGCCATCCACATCGGGCAGCGAGAGGGAGAGCACTACCGCCTGGGGGAGATGACGCCGGCAGAGCTGCCACGCCTCCTCTCCTTGCTGGGCCGTGAGCACGTCGAAGCCATCGTCCTCCAGTGCCTCTCGCAGCACCCGGACCTGATCAGGGTCTGTGTCCACGATTAGAACGGTGCCGTTCGTCATAGAAGCCTCCTCACAGGGGACCACCTCAGAGCAGGAACAACCTCATTATGGCACATTCTCCAGATGGAGTCAAGCGGGCTTCCCTCCCCGTTTTACCAGAGTTCGAACGATCAGACCTTTGACTCCCCGGGCAAAGCGTGATAAACTTGAGGAGGTAGAAAAATCGAGAGCGGGGACGGACAGTGGGAGCGAAGAGCCCTTTGACGACGGGTGGTGTCCAACTGATTCGCCAGATGAACCGCAGGGCGGTGCTGGATCTGATCCGCACCCAGGGGCCTATCGGACAGCCGGAGATCGCCCGGCTGACCTCCCTGACCCCGGCCACCGTGCTTTCCATCATCGCCGAGTTGGAGGAAGAGGGGTTGGTGGTCGAAGAGCGGTCCCCCACCGCGGCCGGGGAGCGTCGGGCGGGGCGTCCGGCCCGCCTCTACGCCTTCAACGTCAGCCACGGCTTCGTGATCGGGGTGGACATCAGCACCGACGAGGTCGAAGCCCTGCTGACCAACCTCGCCATCCAGGTCCTGGCTCGGGCCACGGCTGCTGCCGATGGGACGCGAGAGGGCATCCTTCGGGCGGTCCTCACCACCATCCAGGAGGTCATAGAACGGGCCGGTGTGGAGCGGAAACAGGTCCTCGGAATCGGTCTGGCGATGCGGGGGCTGGCCGACATCGAGACGGGCGAGGTGGTCTGGCACCCCCAGTGGCCGCTGGAGGGGTGGCCGCTGGTCCCCCTCGTTTCCGAAGCGACCGGTTTGCCGGCTGCCCTCATCAACAACGCCCGGGGGATGGCGTTGGCCGAGCACCATTTTGGGGTCGCTCGCGATCTGCCCAATGTGGTCTACCTGAACGTGGGCCGGGGCATTGGAGCGGGGCTGGTGTTGGGAGGGCAGCTCTACCTGGGGGGCGATGGATGGGCCGGGGAGGTAGGGCACACGACTGTGGACGAAGATGGCCCCCGCTGTGCGTGCGGGAACTACGGCTGCTTGGAGGCGCTGGCTGCCAATCCGGCCATCGTCCGCCGAGCCCTCAAGGGCGTCCGCCAGGGAGCCCAGACGGCGCTGGATCCAGACCATGTGACGGTTGAGGCGATCGTCGCCCTGGCTCAGGGGGGAGACAGCTTTGCCCGCTCCCTGGTCGAACAGACGGGCCGCTACGTGGGGGTGGGCGTTGCCAACCTGGTCAACCTGCTCAACCCTAACGCAGTGGTCATCGGGGGACTCATCACCGAGGCTGGCGACCTCTTCTTTGAAGCCGTGCGCCACGCCGTTCAGGTGCGGGCTCTGCAGCGCCCTGCCCACAGCGTGCGCATTCTACCCACCAACTTTGGACGGGATGCCAGCGCCATCGGCGCGGCCACGTTGGCCTTGCTCCGGGCCGGCATCCTGAACTGAGCGTTCACCCTTAGTGGCCCAACACCTGGACGATCTCCTGGCGTGGCCGCTGCCTCAGGCGGTATCCTCCGAAGCGGTCCAACAGCGCACGCACCCGGTCACGATACGCCCGCATCCGTTCGTCCCGCGCCTTCCACGTCCCCAGCACCTGACGGATCACCAATTGGCTGTCCCCTTCGATCGCCACGGTGAACTGATCAGGGGAACGGTGGGCCCGTTCGATCCGCCCGATCAGGTCCGAGAGGGCAGCGATCATCGTCTCGTACTCGGCCTCGTTGTTGGTCATTGGTCGGTCGAAGGAGAGCCGCACGATCTCCTGTTTCCCGTCGGCGACGCGGGTCAGGGCATAGCTGCCGTAGGCCGGTCCGGGGTTGCCGTGGCTTCCTCCATCAAAGAGGATCTGGTAGTCCGTGGGTTTCTCCATGCATCTTCCCGCGGGCTGCGGTTGGCCGAGCCGGCGGGCCGATCCTTTCAATCTTGTGCCAGGGGGCTTCCCGCTCCCTCGTTGTCGCCTCCCCCATCCTCTGCCGGGCTTCGGCCGCCTGGTTGAGGGGGAACTCGGTGGCGCTTGGCTCGCCGAGCTCGGATGGCCACCGGGCGGGGCCGGACGGCCAACCTACACCCGCTGGGGCTGAGCCATCCGCTCATAGAGTACCATCAGGTTGGCCACGTGGAGTTGCTGGACCAGACCGTTCAGAGGGATGCGGGAGAGCCCACAATCCTCGATGGAGATGGTGCGCAGGCTTTCCTTGGGACGTCCCTCGGCCAAGGCTTCCTGGACCAGGTCCCGAATGGTCTCCAGGTAGCGGATGTTGGCCTCCAGCCGGATAGGGATCTCCCCACGCAGTAGGACCTCTCCATGCCCCTGCACGACGCTCTCAAATCGCTGCTGCTGCAGGGCACGCAGCGATTGGAGCATCGCCTCCAGGTCGCCGTCCATAATCGTCGGCACCGGCATCATCGCATCGGCGGCCAGGAGGATGTTTTCCTCCATGACGTGTACGGCGATAGAGTCCACTGTGTGGCCCGGCGTGGCGAAGAGCCTGAGCGTCTTGCCCCCCAGGTGCAGGTAGAGCTCTCCCTCGTCGAAGATGAGATCGGGGAAACGCAGTTCCACCTCGGCCAGCTCTGGGGTCTCCTCCTTGGCTTCGGCCAGGGCGGGGATGCCCAGAGTGATGAGGCGCTCCCGGCAGAGTCGGTGAGCCACCACCTCGGCTTGGGGAAATAGGTAGGCTCCGTAGGTGTGGTCTGCGTGGTAGTGGGTCAGGACAATGTACCGAATGCCTGCCGGGCACCGACGGGCAGCGAACGCCGCGATCTCCCGAGTCTCATCGGGGAAGGGGAGTGTGTCTACCAGAATCCCCCCCGCAGGGGTCACGACCAAACTGGCCGTGACCTGGGCGTATCGTTCGCTGGTAAAGACGTGGATGTCGTCAGAAACCCGCTCCTGCAGCATAGGTACACGTGTCCTCAGGGGAAGGGTTTGAGTTGGAGATGAGCTTCACGTGTCAGGATAGCATAAAGGTGTGGGTGTGTCAAGGGTTTCAAAAAGATTTGCCGAAGGGGTTGGTCGCCTCGGTGACGAAAAACTGGGTAGCGGACAGCACCGGTCCGCTACCCAAGGAACTTACAAAGAGCAACCCCGCTGTGCCGTGTGGAGCGCCGTTTTGAACCTGCTCTCGCAGGTGGGAACCTACCCGGTCGTTCTGCCTTGCCCTTGCGGGCTAGCGCATCCCGCCCGGGAAGCCGGTCCCCTTTGAAGTAGGTGTTGGCTCAAAACCGCAAAAGCGCCATCACGCACACAGCAGGGTTCAGCTATACTATAACACAAATCGCCCAAAATGACAAGGCGAACAGGTGTGCTGGCTAGGGCTTCCCAAAATTGTTCCCCTCCCGCAGGTCCTGCGGTGTCCGGCAACTGCCACACCATCGAAGACTACCTACGACGCGCTTCAGGCCGTGGGGAGGGCCTGCGGGAGGGTTCCCCCAAAGGGTTAGAGCGATGAAAAGCCCTGGTGTGCTGGCCCCTCGCGCCTTGACGGACTCCCCCTTTCGTGTTACGCTATAGCTTGGAGGGGGAGGGTGCGTTGTGTCCTGAGCCGAGAGCACGGTGCTCCCCTCCCGCCCCTCAGCACACCGAGGAAGAAGCCTTCTGCCCGCAAGGGCTGTTGGCGTGAAGAAGCGTTGGGTTACCTGTCGTAAGCTCCCGAAGTCCGGTAGACTTCGAGAGCCTTGACCCAGGGGTTATTCGCGCCAACCAAGGGCTGGAAAGGGGGGAGAGGTGCCGATGATCCGAGTATTGACCTCCCGTGCGCCATCCCAGGACCTCCCCCTCGCCGAACGGCTGGACCGACTGAGCAGGCCCGGCGAGCTCTACGAGAGGTGCGAGGATGGTGCTGTACGTTGCTACGCCTGCGGCCACCGCTGCCTGATCCGGCCAGGACGCCGGGGGATCTGCCAGGTTCGTTTCAACCGGGATGGGGTCCTCTACGTGCCCTACGGATACGTCGCCGGGCTTCAGGTGGACCCCACCGAGAAGAAGCCCTTCTTCCACCTGCTTCCCGGCTCTGATGCCCTGACCTTTGGGATGCTGGGCTGCGACTTGCACTGTAGTTACTGCCAGAACTGGCTGACCTCCCAGGCCCTGCGGGACCCGGCTGCCGGCGTTACTCCCACCGAGATCACTGCCGAAGCCCTCGTCGCTCTGGCCACCCACCACGGCGCTCGCCTCGTCGTCAGTTCCTACAATGAACCTCTCATCACCTCTGAGTGGGCCGTCGAGATCTTCCGTCTAGCCCGCCGGCAGGGGCTACGCTGTGCCTACGTCTCTAACGGCAACGCCACGCCAGAGGTGCTGGACTACTTGCGCCCCTGGACCGATGGCTACAAGATTGACCTCAAGACGATGGACGACCGCAACTATCGGAAGCTGGGCGGTGTGCTCGACCACGTCCTGAACACGATCCGCTGGACCTTTGAGATGGGCTTCTGGGTGGAGGTCGTCACCCTCATCGTGCCCGGCTTCAACGATTCGGAGGCCGAGCTGCGGGAGGCGGCCCGCTTCATCGCCAGCGTCTCGCCCGACATCCCCTGGCACGTGACCGCCTTCCACAAGGACTATAAGATGACCGACCCGGACAACACTCCGGCTCAGGCGTTGATCCGGGCCGCCGAGATCGGCTACGAAGAGGGGTTACGCTACGTCTACGCAGGCAACCTCCCAGGTCGCGTCGGGCCTTACGAGGACACCCGTTGTCCTCAATGCCACGAGACGCTGATCCGACGCTACGGCTTCTACGTCCTGGAGAACCGGGTGACGCCGGAGGGGCGGTGCCCATCCTGTCAGACCGCCATCGCAGGGATATGGGAGTGAGATGGCGACGCTGTTCTTGATCCGCCACGCGACCAACGACTGGGTGGGGAAGCGGCTGGCCGGCTGGACCCCGGGCGTATCCCTGAACGAGGAGGGGCGACGACAGGCCGCCGCCCTGGCCCGGCGGCTGGCCGATGTGCCGCTGACGGCCATCTACTCCAGCCCTCTGGAGCGGGCGGTGGAGACGGCGGAGGCCATTGCTCGCCTCCAGGGACTGACCGTGCGCATCCTCGAAGCCGTGGGGGAGGTGCGCTTCGGCGCTCTGGAGGGGGAGAGCTTGGAGAGCCTCTCCAAGAGTGAGCTATGGCAGGCGATCCAGTTCTACCCCAGCGGAGTCCGCTTCCCCGGCGGTGAGAGCGTGCGCGAGATGCAGAGCCGGGTGGTTGCCGGCCTGGAGACCCTCCTACAGGTCCACCCGGCCCAAGAGGAAATCGTCGCCGTGGTCTCCCACAGCGACGTGATTAAGGCGGCCGTGGCCCATTTCATCGGTCTCCCCCTGGACCTCTTCCAACGGTTGGTGATCAGCCCTGCCTCGGTGACCGTGATCACTTTCGGCACGATGGGCCCTCGCCTGCTCCGCCTCAATGACGATGGCTCCCTGCCCATCCCCGGCCGGCCGAGAAGGGATCAAGGGGGAGAGGAGCGGGAGCCTCCTGATTCGCGGGAAGGGGACGAGTGACCTATGCCCTATCTCCAGTACGACCTGAACCCTGTCACCCATATTACCATTGACACTGTAGGCCCGCCGGGTCGGCGGACCTTCTTCCTTCAAGCTAGCCAGGGGCTTACCCTCGTCAGCCTGATCATCGAGAAAGAGCACGCCTACGCACTCGCCATCGCCGTCCGCCAGCTTCTGGAGCAGTTGGGCGAGGACCTCTCTGATCTGGAGGCGACAGAGGTGGACCTGGAACTGAAAGAGCCCCTCATCCCCGCTTTCCGGGTGGGCCAACTGGGGCTCGGCTACGATGACACAGAGGACCTGCTGGTTGTGGTCGCTCAGGAGCTGACGGGAGAGGGAGAGGAGGAGATGGCTGCGGTGGCCCGCTTTTGGGCCACCCGCCGCCAGATGGGGGCGCTAAGCGAGCACGCCCTGCAGGTCGTGGCCGCCGGTCGGCCCATCTGTCCCCTCTGCGGCGAACCGATGGATCTCGACAATCCCGAAGGCCACTTCTGCCCTCGCAAGAACGGCCGGCAGAGGTAGTTTCCAATCCCTCCCGCAGGTCTCGCGGCGCCAGGCGACCGCCATAGGATATCGAAGGCTGCCTACGACGTGCTCCGGGCTGTGGAGGGGACCTGCGGGAGGGTTCTCCCCAAGGGTTAGAGCGCTGGATCCCAGAGGCCTGTGGAGAAGGAGCGTCTCCTCCGGTTGCTCGAAAAGGCTGCCATCGAGGTGCGCGGGCTGCTGCCCTGGAGCTCCAACTACACCTTCCTGGTCCATCTGAAGGACGAGGCTCTGGAGAGCCTGGCCGTCTACAAGCCCAGGGCCGGGGAAACCCCTCTGTGGGACTTCCCCCAAGGCACCCTCTGTCTGCGCGAATACGCGGCCTTTCTGGTCAGCGAGGCTTTGGGTTGGTCCTTGGTCCCGCCTACGGTGCTGCGCGACGGTCCCCACGGCTTCGGGATGGTGCAGCTCTACGTGGAGGCGGACCCAGAGGAGCACTACTTCACGATGCGAGGCCGCTTCGTCCCCCAGTTCCGGCGCATCGCCGTCTTCGACTACGTGATCAACAACGCCGATCGCAAGTCAGGCCACGTCCTGCGGGATCGGCAGGACCACATCTGGGTGATTGACCACGGGGTGACCTTCCACGCCCAGTACAAGCTGCGCACGGTGATCTGGGACTTCGCCGGCCAGCCCATCCCCGAGCCCATCCTGGAGGACCTGAGCCGGCTGGAAGAGGCCCTGGCCGCCCCGACGCCCCTCGCGGAGGCTCTTTCCTCACTGCTCGCCGGGCCGGAGGTGCGAGCCTTCCGGCACCGCATTCGGCACCTGCTGCAACAGCGCACTTTCCCCCATCCCGGCCCCGGTCGTCGTGTCCCCTGGCCCCTGGTGTAGGCTCTTAATCTCTCGGTCAACAAGGGTTCAACGGATCAACGGATTGTGGAGCACAATCCCCCCCTCATTCGTTGACCGCCTCGATCCCGGCGAAGAGGTCCGAAAGCCGCTGACCGGGGGTGGGGGCCGGCCAGGCCAGCTCGTAGTACTCCCGGCTCATCAGCCGCTTCATCTCCGCCTCGGGCAGGCGCCGGAAGAGGTGACCGGGACCGATCTGGGTGCGGTGGCAGTGGATGGCCGTCCACTTGGCCTCAACGACCCCCGCCACGTCCAGCACCACGTGGACCTGCTCGTCGGACCACCCCCGCCGCCACTCCAGAATGCGGTCCAGGTCGTGGGTGTCCAGGCCCAGCGCAACCATCCGCTCTCGCATCCTCACGAAGACGGAGCGAGGGATGGCCGTGTAGAAGAGGCGGGCTGGCTGCCAGGGAGGGCCCTGGTCGGGGTAGCGGGCCGGATCAGCAGCGGCGCGGAAGGCGGCCACCGTGTGGCGGTGGATGGCGATGTGGTCCGGGTGGCCATACCCGCCGTTGGGCTCGAAGGTGATGACGACCTGGGGACGCAGGCGGCGGATGATCCCCACCAGCCGCCGGACCACCTCGTCGGCGTCGGCGTTGACGAAGGCGCGGGGGTCCTCGTTGTCGGGACTCCCGGCCATTCCCGAATCTCGATACCCCAGGAAGATGAGGTCGGCGATGCCCAGGGCCTGGGCGGCGCAGCGGAGCTCCGCCTCCCGCACCGTGCCCAGGGTCTCCGGCGTCGCCAGCGCGGGGTCGGAGATCTCGCCGGCCTCCCCCCGGGTGGCGCAGACCAGGGCCACGCGCACCCCCTGCGCCGCGTAGTGGGCCAGGGTACCGCCGGTGCCGAAGGACTCATCGTCGGGGTGGGCGAAGACAACCAGCAGGGTACGGGTGCTCATCTCACCTCTCTTGGCGGAGGGCAGTGACCAGCCGGGGCACGATGGCCCGCCACAGGGGGCAGCGGTCGTAGACACCGCTGAAGAGCACAATCCCCCCGATGACCAGCAAGGCAGGGGAAGGACCGCCCAGCCAGCCCAGGACCAGGAGCGCCCCTCCCGCCAGCAGCCGTAGGGTGCGGTCGGTGGCCATCAGGCGGGGATGGGCCAGGCCCTGGCCGGAGAGAGCTACCTCGAAGAGCTCGGTCAGGGCTTTCTCCGACAGGGCACCGGTGCGGCGGGCGATCTCCTCTCCTCGGCGGAAGCTGATGAGGGTGGGCACGCCGTACACCCCCAAGGCGCGGACCAGCTCCGGCTCCTCATCGGCGTTCACCCGCCACAGGTCCACCCGACCGGCGTAGCGCTCCGCCAGCCGGTCCAGGGCCGGCTCGATGGTTCGACAGGGGACGCACCAGGGTGCCCAGACGTCCACCACGACGGGACGCTCGTGGTGGTGCAGGCGTTCGAGAAAGGGAGTCTGTGACATCGCCTCGTCCTTCGCCTCTCTGAACCTGTAACGGAGAGGGGCGGATGGGAGATCCACCCGCCCCTAGCCAGGGCTCTCGGACTTGCTAAAGCGCTCGGCCTTCCCAGGCTCTCGGCGGATTCGCGGTCCATCAGGGCTGCCGGATCACACCTCCGACGGGAGCAGAGGGGGCGGGGCGGATCCGCAGTCCGCCGGCCCCGTTAGGTCCATCAGGCTTTCTTGGTGCTGAACCTGAGCAGGTGGTAGAGGGGGCACCAGCCGATCAAGCCGGTGATCAGAGGGATGAAGCCGATGATTTTAAGGGCAAGGCCCAACCCTCCGGTGACCACGCCTCCCCACCCCAGGTAGAGCAGGATGATTCCCAGCACCACCCGAATGATCCGGTCCCATCCTGCTTCGTTGATGAAGCCCATCGCTTGTTCCCTCCTTTCCAGCATTGCGGGTTTTCTGAACATCTACCCTTTAGACGCGAAAGGGGGCGAAAAGTTACAGGGAGTCCTCAGTCCGCAGTCCGCAGTCCACAGTCCTCCCAGCCCTTGGTGCCTGCTCCTTGGTCAGGTGGTCAGGTGGTCGCTTGGTCGTTTGGTCCTTGGTCCTCAGTCCTGAGTCCGCCGCCAGGCCGCTAGGCCGCTAGGCCGCTTGATCGGCGGTCGTCCCAGTGCCGCTCCCCTGGAAAGCCTCCTGCAAGCGCCGGAAGAGCCGGCCTCGCCGCTCGGCGGGGATGGCCCGACGGCCGGTGCGACGGTAGAGGAAGATCATCTGCTGGGTCGTGTCCAGCACCACCCGACAGTTGCGACAGGTGGCCAGGTGCTCCTGGGCATCGGCCCGCAGTTCCTCGTCCAACTCCCGGTCAATGTAGTCTGACAGATAGCGGATTAGCTCCTCACAGTTCATCGTCCTTGACCTCCGGGAGGGCCGGCGAAAAGCAGGGCCAGCCGTTCCCGCAAGGCGAGCCGGGCGCGGTGCAAGCGGACCTTGACCGCGCCCGGTGAGATTCCCAGCACCTGGGCCGTCTCGGCGGTGGAGAGTCCCTCGATGTCCCGCAGGACGAAGACGACGCGCAGGCTTTCCGATAGCGCTTGGATCGCTTCGTCCAGGGCGGCCTGCGCCTCGGCGTCAATGAGGATCTCCTCAGGGGTGCGCCATTCCACCAATACTTGGGGCAGCGGCACCGCGCCGGCCTCCTCGGTCTCCCGGTCGTCGGAGGGTAGGGCGCTCTCCCCCTGACGACGCAGACGGTCTATGCTGGCGTTGTAGGCCACCCGGTAGAGCCAGGTGCTCAGGCGGGAACGGCCCTCGAACCGGTCGAGGTGGGTCAGCGCCTTCAGGAAGGTCTCCTGGACCACGTCCTCGGCCTCGTCGGGGTTGCGCAGCAAGCCCAGGGCCAGCCGGTAGAGGCGGTCGGCGTAGGTGTCGAAGAGCGCGGCCAGGGCGCTCGCATCGCCGGCCCGCAGCGCCTGCAGGATGGCAGCGTCGTCAGCCATAACCCTCTCTCTGGTTAGACGGGCGAGGTGGGCAGAGGTTTCATCGGCGTCAGGTTCTGCGTCAGATCCTCACGGCTTTGCGCCACCGACCCGGCCTGTACCGCCCGCGCCCCCACCGCACCCCCTGCCAGAGCAGGATGACCAGGCAGAGGTACTGGATGCCGGTGAGGCCAAGGGCGATGCGGGGGTAGAGCCGCAGGAACTCCAGCCAAAAGCGGAAGAAGGCGTAGGCGGTGAAGTAGAGGTGCAGCAGGTCGTCATCGTCCCCAAATCGGGGGCGCAGCCGCAGGAGGGCAAAGAGGGCGACCAGGTTGAAGAGCCCCTCGTAGACCATCGTGGGATGGCGGTCGGCACCGTCCAGGTAGATGCTCCAGGGCAGCCGGGTCTCCTTGCCGTAGCAGCACCCGCCCAAGGTGCAGCCGATGCGCCAGAGGACGCTGGCGGCGGCCAAAGGAGGTGCGAAGACGTTCCCCAGTGGGGGCAGCTTCAGGCTGTGGCGTACCAGCAACCCTCCCAGGTAACCCCCCACCATCAGGCCGACGATGTTGCCTGGGGTGGTGGGGCGAAAGAGACTGTAGAAGTCTAGGAGCTCGAAGAACCGGCTTGGCTCAACGATGAAGTGGGAGATGCGGGCCCCGAAGATCCCCCCCACCAGCGTGCCGGCGGCCACCGGCAGCAGGTCCTCCCACGCCCAACCTGCCCTCCTTGCAGGGTACAACGCAGTAGCGTAGAGGGTGATCACCCCCAGGAGAATGAACACCCCATACGAGAAGACGGGGTAGGGACCGATGTAGAAGAGGACCGGGCGCATCGTCCGCTCCGTATCGGTTGTGCAAAAGGCCCGCCGGCGATGAGGACGCCGGCGGGCAGGGATGGCGTGGCGGCTTTCGCCGGATGCGCTCTCTGATGTGGGCGGAGGGAGGGAGCCGACGGGTCTGGTGCTACGCCTTCTCCTTCTCCTGCTTCGCCTGCTCGATGATCTGCTGGGCCAGGTGGGCCGGCACCTCCTCGTAGTGGGAGAACTCCATCGTGAAGACGCCTCGCCCCTGGGTCAGGGAGCGGAGGTCGGTGGCGTAGCGGAGCAGTTCCGCCAAGGGAGCCAGGGCTTGGATGATGCTCTTGCCGCCTCGCTGGTCCATCCCCTGCACCCGAGCCCGCTTCGTGTTCAGGTCCGACATCACGTCGCCGGTGAACTCCTCCGGCACGGTGATGGTTAGGCGGTAGATGGGCTCCAGCAGGACCGGCCCCGCCTGCTGGACCGCCAGCTTGAAGACCTCGCGGCCGGCGATCTGGAAGGCGATGTCCTTGGAGTCCACCGGGTGCTCCTTGCCGTCGTAGACCACCGCCTTGATGTCCACCACCGGGTAGCCGGCGATCACCCCCTGCTCCATCACCTGCTTGATGCCCTTCTCGATGGAAGGCTGGAAGGAGCTGGAGATGGCCCCGCCGAAGACCTCCCAACCGTACTCGAAGCCGGTGTCGCGGGGCAGCGGCTCCACCCGCAGGTGCACCTCGGCGAACTGGCCGGCCCCTCCCGTCTGCTTCTTGTGGCGGTACTGGGCCCGCGCCACCTGGGTGATCGTCTCCCGGTAGGGGACCTTGGGCAGACGGGTCTCGACGCTGACGCCAAAGCGGTTGGCCATCCGGCGCACCGCAATGTTCACGTGGGCCTCCCCCATCCCGGAGAGGATCGTCTCCCGGGTGCTGGGGTCCTGGTGCCAGCGCAGCGTGGGGTCCTCCTCGCAGATGCGGGTCAACGTGGGCCCCATCTTGGCCTGGTCGCTCTTGGTCTTGGGGTAGACGGCCACGCTGTAGAGGGGGCTGGGGAAGGTGATGCCCGGCAGGATCAGTGGATAACCCCGGTCGCAGAGGGTATCCCCCGTCAGCGTGTGAGCCAGCTTCGCCACCGCCCCGATGTCACCGGGGTAGAGGCGGGCGACGGGGATCTGCTCCTTCCCGCGCATCACGTAGAGCTGGCCGATCCGCTCCTCCTCCCGGGCCCGGCTGTTGAAGACGCGGGCGTCGGAGACCATCGTCCCGCTATAGACCCGGAAGTAGGTCAGCTTGCCCACGTAGGGGTCAGCGGCTGTCTTGAAGACCAGGGCGGCCAGAGGACCGGCCTCGTCGGGGAGGAGCTCCTCCTCCTCACCGGCCGGCGTCTGGGCGACCACCGGCCCACGCTCCCGGGGTGAGGGGGCCAGCGCGATCAGCGCATCCATCAGCGGGATGATGCCCAGGTTCTCCGTGGCCGCGCCGCAGAAGACGGGGACCACCTCGCCGGTCAGCATCGCTGCCTTCAGCCCTTGGCGCACCTCTTCCTCGGTCAGCTCCTCCCCCTCCAGGTACTTGGTGATCAGCTCGTCGTCCCCTTCGGCGGCTGTCTCCATCGTGCTGATGCGGAGTTCCTCAACCTCGTCGGCCATATCGGCGGGCACCTCCCCGGCCTCGGCCTGGGGTCCCCGCAGGGCCTGACCGTTGATCAGGTCCACCACGCCTTGGAAGTCGGCCTGACTGCCGATGGGGAGCTGGACGGGGACGAAGGTGGCATCAAAAGCCTGCTCCAGGGCTTGGAGCGTGCGGCGGAAGTCGGCGTTATCCCGGTTCATCTTGTTGATAAAGACTGCGCGAGGCAGTCCCACCTCGTCGGCATACTGCCAGACCAGTTCGGTGCCCACCTCCACCCCGGCGACGGCGTCCACCAAAATGAGGGCTAGGTCGGCCACCCGCGTGGCGCTCTTCACCTCCCCCACGAAGTCCATGTAGCCCGGTGTGTCTATGATGTTAATCTTGTGTCCCTTCCATTCGCAGGGCAGCAGCGAGAGGCTAAGGGAGATGCGACGTCGGATCTCTTCCTCGTCGTAGTCGGAGACGGTCGTACCGTCTTCCACCCGGCCCATCCGGTTGATGGCCCCGCTGTTGAAGAGCATCGCTTCGCCGAGGGAGGTCTTCCCACTGCTGCCGTGACCCAGCAGCACCACGTTGCGTAGTTGGTCTGTCTTGTACTCCTTCATCCGTCCTCCTGCGCTCCAGAAAGAAGTTGGAATCGAAGGCCGAAAGATCTGTCACCCCGGCCAGGGTGTCAGCTATGGGCGCGTGCCCAAAACGGGTTGGTAGAGAGGCGACCTACGGCTCACCTCCACATCCCTTCCGGCAGACTTTGGGCACACGCCAACCGTATGCGCGTTCATCGGTGGGCCTTCATTGTAAACGAGATTGGGCGAACTGTCAAAGGGAATTCGCTGGTGATTTCCCTTATCTTGGGGATAGGGAGATTGGCCATCCACGGATGGGCACGGAATACATCAACATCAAAAAGAGGGACACCTCATGTGCGCCTTCGTGGACGGCCTACCGCAGCCCATCCCCTCGCTCACTTGTGGGTAATCACCAGGAATTCGCCATCCGATTGCTTTTCCTGGCAAAAGGTGATATACTTCACCTGGCAGTGGGCTCCAGATCGGATAGGATCGCCTCGCTGTCAGCTACTGCGTCGGCTCGATTGGGTTAAAAACGAGGGCACACGGCTCAAGTCGGGTTCGCGGACTCGCCGACGCTCAAACCCCGCTTCTCGGACTTCAGCCGGGCTCAACTCATATGCGTCTCTGTGGGATGGCGGACCGTTTGCAGCGGTCCGTTACGCCTCTTCCTCGCTGTCCTCTTCGCTCCCTCCAATGCCGAAATCTCCTGAGTGCGATAGACGCTCCGACCGCTGCCGTCGAGAAGGGAAGCCGTCGCGGCCCCATTGATAAGGAGCGATTCCACGATGACGCCCTATCAGGGAAGAACGTTGAAAGAACTGACTGTGATGTACGAGGTCGCCGCCGCTTCAGCAGCGGCCGCTGACCCCGATGAACTGTTGGAGCGGGTTTGTGATGTCATCGCTCGCCATCTCTATCCCGATCACCTAGGTGTGCTGTTGCTGGATGAAACCGCTGGTGTCCTGCGCCCCCATCCCTCCTATCGAGGCCTCGCCCCCGACGCCCCTCAGGCAGTCCCTCTGGGGGAGGGCGTCGCCAGCCTGGCGTTGAGCACGGGCCGGCCCATCGTGGTGCCCGATGTGCGCCAGGAACCCCGTTACATCGTCGCCACTCCGGGAATGCGCTCCGAGGTCGCCGTACCCCTGCGCACCGCCGAGCGGAAGCTGGGGGTGCTGAACGTGGAAAGCCCCCGGCTGAACGCCTTTGGCGACGAGGACGTGCAGCTCTTGCGGGCCTTGGCCGACCAGATCGCCGCTGCCCTCTCCCGAGCCCAGCTCCATCGGGATCTCCAGCGGCTCAATACGGCCCTGGAGGCACGGGTCATCGCCCGCTCCGGGGAACTGCAGGCCCTCTTCGAACTGAGCCACCGCTTCATCCCCGTCATCACCTACGACCAACTCGCCCGCGCCCTGTTGGATGCCCTCAACCAGGCTTTGGGGCCCGACGTGGCCGCCTGTCTGCTCCTCATCGCCAACCGGTACCGCCAACTGATCATCCACAAGCGGTTGCCTCTCTCTCCGGAGGCGGTGGCTGCGGTCGAGACCCGGATGCGGGCTCACTTCGTTGCCCTGGGGGGAGACATTCCGGAGGAGAATGGCCTGTCCCTCGTCCTTGAGGAAGGACGCAACTACGATGCCCAGGCCCGTCCGTTGACCATGGAACCTTCCTCGGAAGAGTACGCGCCCCTCTTCTCGGACAGCGAGATCCTGGGATTGCTGGGGATCTTCGCCACCCGTCCCCGGGCCTTCAGCCCCCAGCAACTGGCTTTCCTCCAGGCCATCGCCCGCGAGGCGATGATCACCCTGGCCCGCATCCGGGAGATCGAAGCCCACACGGCCCAACTGCGGGAGGAGCGAGAGCGCCTGGAGGCGGTGCTCGCCACCGTTCCCGACGGCATCCTGGTGCTGAACCGAGAAGGGGAGATCATCCTGGACAACCCGGTGGCCCGGCGCTGGCTGGGAGGGCGGCTGAAGGGTGTGGACCCCGCCGCCCTGCAGGGGGCGATCCAGGAGATCGCCCACCGCCGGGAACGGGAGCGGCTGCTGGAGTTCGGGCCGGTCACTTTGCAGGCCCACGCTGCGCCGATGGACGGCGACGTGGTGGTCACCCTGCACGACGTGAGCCGGCTGGCCGAGCTGGACCGGCTGAAGAGCCAGTTCGTCTCCCACGTCTCCCACGAGCTGCGCACCCCCATCACCAACATCAAGCTCTACCAGACCCTTCTGCGGAAGGGGAAGCCGGAGAAGCAGGGAGAGTACTGGCGCATCTTGGACCGGGAGACGGCCCGCTTGCAACAGTTGGTAGAAGACCTGCTGGACCTCTCCCGGCTGGACCTCCGAGGGGCCGAGATGATCCACCGGGAGCCTCTGGACCTGGTGGACCTGACCGCCCAGGTGGTGGACCAGTACCGGGGGCTGGCAGAGGACCGGGGGGTCTCCCTGGCCTTCCGGCCCGCGCTACCCGAGGCCCCGCTGGAGGCCGACGCCAACGCCCTGACCCAGGTGCTGGTCAACCTGATCACCAACGCCATCCACTACACGCCGGCCGGCGGTCGGGTCACCGTCTCGGTGGGCCGGCGGGAGGCCGTCGGTCGGCAGGCGCTGGTCCTCCAGGTGCGCGACACCGGCTACGGCATCCTCCCCGAGGAGCGGGACCAGATCTTCAGCCGCTTCTACCGGGGCTATGCGGCCCGGAAGAGTCGTGCCCCAGGCACCGGCCTGGGGCTTTCCATCGTCCAAGAGATCGTCCGGCTGCACGGAGGGCACCTGGAGGTGAGCAGCCGGGTGGGGGACGGGAGTACTTTCTGCGTCGTCCTCCCCGCCTCCGTCCCTCCGGCCGGCCTGGCGTGACGGATGAGCATTCTCAGAAACGCGAACGGGGAAGGGTTGCGCCTATGCCTCCTGTGACCATCGAAAGCTGGACCTGTCCGCTGCCTTTGCGGGATTATCCGACCATTGTCTTGGGCCACGGCGGGGGCGGCAAGCTCTCGGCCGACCTGATCCGCCACCTCTTCGCCGCCGAGTTCGACAACCCGGCGCTGCGCCAGATGGGGGATGCGACGGTGCTGACGCTGGACGAGAGGCCGGGGGCCTCCCCCCTTCGCCTGGCCCTCTCCACCGACAGCTTTACCGTCAGCCCCCTCTTCTTCCCCGGCGGGGACATCGGCCAGTTGGCCGTCCACGGCACGGTGAATGACCTGGCGATGGTGGGGGCGCGCCCCCTCTGGCTGACGGCCGGCTTCATCCTGGAGGAGGGGCTGGATATGGCAACGCTGGGCCGGGTGGTGGCCTCGATGGCCACCGCGGCCCAGGCGGCCGGCGTGCCCATCGTCGCCGGCGACACCAAGGTCGTGGAAAAGGGCCACGGCGACGGCCTCTACATCAACACCACCGGCCTGGGGCTGGTGCCGGCCGACCTCCAGATCGCCCCCGACCGGGCCCGGCCCGGCGACGTAGTCCTGGTCAGCGGCACCATCGGCGACCACGGCATCGCCGTCCTCTCCCAGCGGGAGGGGCTGACCTTCGAGACGGCCCTGGAGAGTGACACGGCCCCCCTGTCCACGCTGGTCGAGGCGATGCTGGAGGTGAGCCGGGAGATCCACTGCCTGCGGGACCCGACCCGGGGGGGGCTGGCCAGCGCCCTGAACGAGCTGGCCACGGCCTCAGGCGTGGGGATCGAGGTGGAGGAGCCCGCCGTGCCCATCCGACCGGCCGTGGCCGCCGCCTGCGAGATGTTGGGGCTGGACCCCTTCTACGTCGCCAACGAGGGGAAGCTGATCGCCGTGCTCCCGGCCGAGGCGGCCGACGCGGTCCTGGAGGCGATGCGTGCCCATCCCCTGGGGCGGGAGGCGGCCCGCATCGGGCGGGTGGTCGCCGAGCACCCGGGCATAGTCATCGCCCGCACCGGCATCGGCGGATCGCGCATCGTGGACACCCTGGTGGGAGAGCAGTTGCCCCGGATCTGCTGACCAGGAGCGGGAGATGATCACCATCACCGTGCCGGGCCGGGGGGAGTACCGCCTGGCCCACGCCGTCTTCGACGTCAACGGGACCCTGGCCCTGGACGGCCACCTGCTGGAGGGTGTGGCGGAGGGGCTGACCGCCCTGCGCCGACACTTGGAGGTGCACCTGCTGACGGCGGACACCCACGGCCGGCAGGCGGCCATAGACGCCCAACTGGGGCTCACCGCCCATCGGATCGGCGGGGCCGAGGAGAAGGCGGCCTTCGTGCGGGAGTTAGGGGCCGACACCGTCGTCGCCATCGGCAACGGGGCTAACGACGCGGCGATGCTGGCGGCTGCTGCCCTGGGCATCGTCATCCTGGGGCCGGAGGGGCTGGCCGCCGACGCCCTGCGCCAGGCCGACATCCTCGTGCCCGACATCGGGACCGCCCTGGAGCTCCTCCTGCACCCCCGGCGGCTGGTCGCCACCCTGCGCCGCTAAGCCGGGGGCTGGTCAGCACCGCCGTGAACAGGCGGTGCCGGGTCTGGTCACCAAGCACACGACTTATCACCCTTGGTGGTCTTTGTGTCCTTGGTGCCCTTTGTGGCTCAGGCTGCCGTGAGCAGGCGGTGCCGGATCCGGTCACCAAGCACACGACGAGCACGAAGGGCACAAAGGGCTGTTTTCCCTTTATCACCCTTGGTGGTCTTTGTGTCCTTGGTGCCCTTTGTGGCTCAGACTGCCGTGAACAGGCGGTGCCGGGTCCGGTCACCAAGCACACGACGAGCACGAAGGGCACAAAGGGCTGTTTTCCCTTTCCCTTCCTTGGTGGCCTTCGTGATCTTGGTGCCCTTTGTGCCCTGAATCACTGAAACGTTGAAGGGGGTGAAGGCACTGAGAAGCGTCTTCTCTCAGCGTCCTCAGCGTCCTTCTACCAATTGCGCAATACCAACGGCAGGTAGACTTGTGACTGCCCTCCTCTCACACATCCCCCCGACCCGGCCACAACCCCCACGCTGGTGGCCTCGCTCCAGATGCCGCCGACGTTGCGGGCCTTGACGCTGACGTAGTAGGTCTGCCCGAAGGTTAAGGAGAGGTTGGTGCGCGTCACCGACGCCGACGAGGTGAAAGTCCAATTGACCACCTCCGAACCGCCGGGGGCAAGGCCGATGGCGTATTGGTAGCGGTCAATGCTGCTCTCGGGATCGGAGGCCGACCAGTGAGCGGAGAGGGTATCCGGCGTAGTGGCGGCACAGGCCTCGACATACGGCGCCAGCGGCGCGGTGGTGTCGTTAATGGACCCGGCGTAATCCACGGTGAAGGTGTAGGCCGCGTTGGGCGGCATCGCCATCCCCCCGCCGGGGACGGGGAGGATGAGCGTACCGGAGCCGGTCGTCTCCGGCACCCGCGCCCCGGAGACGATGATGGTGTAGGTATCGCGCGGGACGAGGGTGGAGAAGTCGTAGAAGACGCGGTAGCGATTGGGCGCGGGCCACGTGCCGCCGTAGAAGTCGGTGTAGAGGGTTGCCAGGGTTAGCACCTCCACCGTCTCCAGCAGGCTGCCGTAATTATAATTACCCCCGATGGCGTAGATGCGCCCGTCGGGGCCGGCGGCGGCTGCCAGCCTCCAGCGCGCGGTGGGCATCGGAGCAACGGTCTCCCAGGCGTCGCGCGTCGGGTCGTAGGCTTCCACCGTCGCCAGCGCTGTCAGCAGGCTGCCGTAACTATTATATCCCCCGATGGCGTAGATGCGCCCGTCGGGGCCGACCGCCGCCGCCAGGTAAGAGCGCGCGGTGGGCATGGGGGCGACCGTCTCCCAGGTGTCGCTCGCCGGATCGTATGCCTCCACCGTCTGCAAGCCGCCCCAACCTCCAATGGCGTAGATGCGCCCGTCGGGGCCGGCCGCTGCCGCCAGCGCATAGCGCGCGGTGGGCATGGGAGCCACCGTCTCCCAGGTGTCGCTCGCCGGATCATAGGCCTCCACCGTCGCCAGGTACCTGCCGTTTGCATATCCCCCGATGGCGTAGATGCGCCCGTCGGGGCCGACGGCAGCCGCCAAAAAGTAGCGCGCGGTGGGCATAGGGGCCACCGTCTCCCAGGTGTCGCTCGCCGGATCGTAGGCCTCCACTGTCGCCAGATACCTGCCGTTTGCATATCCCCCGATGGCGTAGATGTGCCCGTCGGGGCCGACGGCGGCTGCCAGCCCCCAGCGCGCGGTGGGCATAGGGGCCACCGTCTTCCAGGTGTCGCTCGCCAGATCGTAGGCCTCCACCGTCGCCAGCAGGCCGCCGGAATTACCTCCCCCGATGGCGTAGATGCGCTCGTCGGGGCCGACCGCCGCTGCCAGCCCAGAGCGCGCGGTGGGCATGTCGTGGCGGGCATCCCAGCGCGGCAGGGAGGTGGAGTGAAAGGCCACCTGCGGCGCGACCTCCGGGTCCATATCGCGGCTGAAGAGCAGGTCGAAGGCCACCGTCTCGATGCCCACCGGGCTCTCCGGCGTCAGGGTGATCGCCCGCAGGTAGGCCGGCGCCAGGGCGGAGGGTTGCGTCAGCACCGGGCTGTAGAGCACCTGGCCCAGGTTGTAGTCGTCGCTGAAGTCGTAGATACGCTGCCGGATGGCCGCGTCACTGGTGGTGCCCCACCAGTTGCCCCGGGCGTCCACCGTCGCCATCGTGGTCTTGGGAACGCGGTTCTCGACATCGTAAGCACCGCCGTTGAACTCGAAGTTGTTGCCGGTGATGGTGACCGCGTTGCCGCCGGAAATCTTGACCGCGCTGCCCCCGATCCCGGTGAAGGTGTTGCTGACCACGGTGGAGGAGCCGGTCAGTTCCAGGCCGATGCCGCCGCTGTTGGCGACCAGGTTGCCCTGGAGTGTGCCGCGGCCCCGGATGCCGGAGGCACAGCCCACGATCCGGTTATAGCGCACCGTCGCCACGCCGGAAGTCTGGATGCCCCAGCCGGTGGTACACTCGATCTCGTTCTCCTCCACGGTAGCCCCGGCGCTCACGCTGATGCCACCGTTGCGGACGGTGTTCCCCCGAACGGTGGAATCGTTGCCCGCGCTGACGCTGCCGCCCAGGTCGTTGTTCTGGATCAGGCTGTTCGTGCCGGCCGTCAGGCCGCCGGTGACGGTGGCGGTGAGCACCCGGGAATTGCCGGGCAGGTTCAGGGTGCCGCGCACCGTGCTGCGCAGCAGGTTGACACCCGCGCTTCCCCCCGTGGCGGACACATTGCCGTGCAGATCACTGTCCTGCACCCAAAGGGGAGTATTACCGACAGCACAGGTCATCCCCCCACCGGTCAGCGTCACGTGGTCCAGGTAGGGGGTGGTGTTCTGGCAACCGATGCCCCCCGTCGCCCCCTCGATGCGCACGTAACGCAGCAGGTTACCGCTCAGGTAAGTGCCGCTCACCGTTGTCCGGGCGTCCACGCCGGGGTCATCGAAAAAGATGCGACCCCAGTTTCCACCCTCGGTGTGGGGCATGAAGCGGATCGGCTCCGCCGCCGTGCCGTCGGCGATCAGCGTCCCGCCCACGCTCAGCGTGTAGTTGCCGCTGAAGTGGATCTCGGTGCCGGCCTCGATGGTCAGCGTGTAGCCCGGCGCGATTCCTACGTTGCAATCCAAGATGTAGGTCTTATCGCTGGTCCAGGTCTGGTCCGCGGCCACCGTGCCGCAAAAGTGCTCATCGCCGCTGCGGGTGGTGACGGTGAAGGGGATGGTGGTCGTGTACGCCCCACCGTTGGCCGTCACCTCCAGCGTGAAGGGGATGGGGTGGTTGTACCCCGCGCCGGAGGCGACGGTGAAGGTGTAGGCGGGGGAGGAATCGCCGCTCCCGCCGGCAGGGATGTCTCCGTAGGAGGCGGTCGCCTGCCCCAGCGCGACGTAGGGGTCGGTGGTGGCGAGCACGCCGGTGACGCCGGTGGCGTCCAGCCAGTCGTTGCCCAACGTGACCAGCAGCGTGGCCGCCTCGCCGGGAGTAGGGCGGCCCAGGGGGTCGCCGTTCACCGCCGTTCCCGCCAGCGTCAGCGCCGGATGGGGGTCCTGCATCGCGGCGGCGGCGTTGATGCGGCCCGCGCCCAGCTTGCCGGCGTAGGCCGGATTGAGGGTGTCCAGGTCGTCCGCCGTCTGCATCAGTTGGCTGCGCACCATCGCCAGCGTCCAGTCCGGCCAGCGGCTGCGGATCAGCCCCGCCAGGCCAGAGACGAAGGGGGCCGCCAGGCTGGTGCCGTCGGCGGAGCCGTAGTCGCCGCCGAGGAAGGTGGTGGTGATCGCCACGGCGGGGGCAGCCAGGTTGACCCACTCGCCATAGTTGGAGAAGGTCGCTTTGGTGTCGTCGTCCGCCGTTCCGGCCACGGCCAGCACGTCGTCGTAGGCGGCAGGGTAGAAGGGGGAAGAGGTGTTGTCGTTCCCCGCGCCGGCCACAATCACCGCGCCCTTGTTGGCGGCGTAAGCCACCGCCTCCCGCAGGGCGTTGGAGTAAGCATACCCGCCCAGGCTCAGGTTAATGACCTGCGCCCCTTTGTCGGCGGCGTAGCGCACACCCGAGGCGATGTCCGAGTAGTTGGCAATGCCGGAATCGGCCATCACCTTGACCGGCATGATGCGGCAGTTCCAGCACACCCCGGCGATGCCGATGCCGTTGTCGCTCTCGGCGGCGGCGACGCCGGCCACCTGGGTGCCGTGGCCGTTGCCGTCGGCGACGTCGTTCGAGTCGTCCACGAAGTTCCAGCCGTGGACGTCGTCCACGTAGCCGTTGTTGTCGTCGTCCACGCCGTTCCCGGCAATCTCACCCGGGTTGACCCACAGGTGGCCGTCGAGGTCGGGGTGGTCCTGTTGGATGCCCGAGTCCACGACGGCGATGACCACCGTCTGCGTACCTGTTACAACGTCCCAGGCCGCCGGAGCTTGAATCTTGGTCAGCCCCCATTGTTCGGAGAAATGCGGGTCGTTGGGGGTGGTGTCGGCGGGGTAGGCCAGGTAGTCCGGCTCGGCCCATTCCACGGCCGGGTCGTGGGAGAGAAGCTGCACGGCTTTCAGGACATCGGCTGCCGGCCCCAGCTCCAAGCGGTAGATGCGGTCGAGGCCGAACCCATCCGGCTGCTGTACGTGGGGGAAGAGCGGCCGCGCGGACCGGACCGACAGGGTGGTCAGGCGAGCGTCCAGAGATGGCCGGCCGGTGTGGACCGCCCCGCGCAGGCCGATGAAAAGGTGCACGCCACCCCGGAGCTTGACGATGACGCGGTGGGGTGCAAAGGGCGCAGCGGCCCCCTCCGTCGGGCGGGTGGCGGGTGGGAGGCTCCCGCGCAGGGCGTGGGAACCGGGCCGGGAGACAAGAGGACTCTCACGCAGAGCGTGGGAGTCGGGTCCAGGGGAGGTTGGCGGGTTTGCCCTCTCACCCGACGGGCGGGTGGCGAGCACGGGGACCGCCGTGATCAGGAGCAGCAAGGCAAGAGCAGCCGATACGTATAGCAGACGGTGTGGACCGGCCTTCATACCGATGCCTCCTTCGTGAAACGCTTGGTACTCCCTTCACCGTCGAAGCACAACAGAGGCCGAGGGGACCTCCCGCGATCTTTACGCCTTGGCCGTAGGGAAGGGGTGTTACCAAAGGACAAGCACGAACCGACCCGACGGTCCTCCCTATTATACCCCGGAAAAACTGCGGAGAACTACGGACTTTCTGCGAATTACGTAACACCGGTTCGAGATCCCCGGAAAAACTGCGACAAACTGCGGAGGACTTCAAAAATCCGCGAAAAACTGCGAGAAACTTGAGGCCCCACCGGTGGGTGGTTGCCCACCGGTGGGGGGAGAATGGACTTCCCTTCATCCCTTTCCCATCCCTTCCTCCGCTCCCGCCGACGGGAAGGCGAGAAAGGTAGCCCGCCCTGGGCGGGCCGGGTGGGGGGCGAAGGCTTCCGTTCGAGTCTTGAAAGGTTCTATGCCAACCAACTCCCAATCTTGTCAGAATCACCCCTTCGTGATATGATTGGGGCGATTGCCCTAACCATCATCCGGGAAGAGGGCACCAAGAAGCGTCTTCTCTCAGCGCCCTCAGAACCGTCAGTGATTCTGATGGTCACCCTTGGTGGTCTTCGTGGCCTTGGTGCCCTTTGTGGCTCAGACTGCCGTGAACAGGCGGTGCTGGGTCTGGTCACCAAGCACACGACGAGCACGAAGGGCACAAAGGGCTGTTTTCCCTTTCCCTTCCTTGGTGGCCTTCGTGATCTTGGTGCCCTTTGTGGTCTTCGTGCCTTGTATCCTCCGCAAAGCCAGAAAGTGAGTTTGCCTATGATGCCCCAACGATCAGAAGACCTACTCCAGCGGTCACAACATCTGGTGGTCGCAGCGGTGATCCGGCAGGACTCCTCGGTGCTGCTGGTCCGTCAACGGGATCCTGAGACCTCCTCCGTCTCCTGGGCGCTGCCCGGTGGTCTTGCCAAAGGATGGGAGCTGCTGACCGAAGCCCTCGCCCGTGAGGTCTACGAGGAGACCGGCCTCCTGTTCGAGGAACCTAAACGGCTGGCCTACGTCGTTCAGCTCGATCAGCCCTTTGAGAGGTATCGCTCCCTCACCTTCGTCTTTGAAGTCGAGGAGTGGATGGGCTCCCTGAGGCCGGCGGACCCTGACCACCTGATTTTGGACGCCGAGTTCGTTCCCCTCTTCGAAGCGCTCGAACGGCTGCAATCCATTCCCTGGCGGGCGATGCGTGAACCGATCATCGCCTACCTGCGTGAGGAAGTGGAAGCGGGCAGCGTGTGGCTGTACCGGACCACCTCTCCGGGGGAAGACGAACTTGTCGCCCGTCTGCCGGCATCCGAGCTTTGGGAAGAATCCGAAGCGCCCCGGCTGACCCGGGAGCAGATGCTGGCCGCCGAACTGTACGGCTACAGCTACGAGTACTACGCCGATCACCTGGGCATCGGGAACATCCGGTTTGAGTGGTTGATGCCCGAGAGCGTGGAGATCCTGGAACAAGCCATCGAGGAGGAGTGGAGCCACGAGGAGATCGCCGAGGCTCTGGAGGTCCCGGAGACCGAGGTCGAGACCTGGTTGCGGCTGTACAGGGAGGCGAAGGCGATCGTGGACGCGCCAACGCCGGCGGAAGGGTTCCGGCGGGGCGTGCGGTTCTCGATCCAGCACGCCCTGGAGGAGGGCTTGGGGGACAAAGCATCCATAGAGCGCCTGGTGACCCAGATCGGCTACCGGGCTGCCGACCTGGCCTTCCGGCTCGACATGGAAAGACGGCAGCTATCGGACTACCTGGACGAGCTGCGCCACGAGACGGTGTACGACCGGGAGTACTGGCAGCAGCAACTGAAGGAGCACCTGCCGCCGGTGGATGAGGAAGCCCAGGAGGGCCCGGAGCCGGAGGACGGGGAGGAAGGGGAGGACGACGAGGAAGGCTGAGAAGGGGGGGGAGGAGAGATGGCTACCCTCCAACAGGCGATGTTCGGTAAGCGCCGGAGGATAGACCCCCGCACCCGCCTGATCTTGACCCTCCTCTACGGGACGCTCATCGTCGCCACCCACCGACAGGAGGGGCTGCTGGTGGAACTGGGCCTCTTGCTCCTGGCTATCCTGGTCGCCGGGGAGGGACGGGCCTACCTGCGCTGGCTGCGCTTGGTTGCGGTGATGACCGCCTCCTGGTTCCTCATCGCCCTGCTCGCTTTCGACCTGCCCACTGCCGTGATGGCCGGCCTGCGGCTGGCGGCCCTGACCTCCACCTTCTTCCTCTTCTTCCGCACCACGCCGCCGGAGGACCTGGGCAACGCGCTGGTCAAGAGCGGCCTCCCCTACGAAGTCGCCTTCGTCCTCAGCGCCGCGCTCCAGTTCGTGCCCGTCCTCGGCCGCAAGGCCCAGAACATCTTCGACGCCCAACGCTCCCGGGGCATCCCCTTGGAGCCCGGCCTCGCTGCCCTGCGCCACTACCCGGCCCTGATGGCTCCCCTCCTCATACAAGCCTTCCAGATGGCCGACGACCTGGCCGAGGCGATGGAGGCGCGGGGGTTCGGCCGGCCGGGGCGCACCTTCCTGTACGACTACCGGCTGCGGGTGGTGGACGGGCTGGCCTTGGCCGTCGGCCTCGCCCTGTTCCTCGTCGCCCTCCTCTGGCTCCATCCGTGATTCCCGTTCACGGTGATCGCGTGCTATGACCCAACAACCCCCGATGCTCCGCCAATACCGGACGCTGAAAGCCCGCTACCCGGACGCACTGCTCCTCTTCCGCCTGGGCGACTTCTACGAGCTCTTCGAAGAAGACGCCCGCATCGCTGCCCGCGAACTGGGGCTGGTCCTCACCCGCCGTCGCTTCTCCAAGACGATCCGGCTCCCGATGTGCGGCGTCCCCTACCGCTCCGTGACCAACGCCGTCGCCCGGCTCCTGGAGAAGGGGTACAAGGTCGTCATCGCCGAGCAGATGGAGAAGCCGGGCAAGGGGCGCCGGCTGGTGCGCCGGGAGGTCGTCCGCGTCATCACCCCGGGCACCGTCGTCGAGGAGACGCTCCTGCCCGAGAAGGGGGCCAACTACCTGGTCGCCATCGCCCTGCGGGAGGACCCCCGCCGGGGGCGGGCCTATGGCCTGGCCGCCGTGGACCTCTCCACCGGTGAGTTCACCGCCACCGAGATGACCGGTCCCGAGGCCGACACCCACTTGCGCGAGGAGCTGGGCCGCCTCCGGCCCAGCGAGCTCCTCCTGCCGGAGCCCTGGGCTTCCTCGGAGGGGCCGGCCTCCGAAGCCGAGACCTCCCCCCCTTGGCTCCAGGAGGCCCATCCCGTCCGCCTCTCCTCCCTGCCCGCCGCCGACTTCGACCCGGACCTGGCTGCCCAACGGCTGCGGGATCACTTCGGCGTCGCCTCGCTGGAGGCCTACGGTTTGGACGGTCACCCCCTGGCCCTGGCCGCCGCGGGCGCTACCCTCCACTACCTGAAGGCGAACCAACTCTCCGAGCTGGCCCACCTGCGCCGCCTCAGCTTCTACGACGTCGCCCGCTTTATGCACCTGGACGCCACCACCCGCCGCAACCTGGAGCTGACCGAGACGCTGCGGGAGGGCCGGACCGAGGGGAGCCTCTTCCACGTCCTGGACTTCACGAAGACGGCGATGGGCGGGCGGCTCCTCCGCCGCTGGATCCACCAGCCCCTCCTGGACCTGGAGGCCATCGAGGCCCGGCAGGGGGCCGTCGCCTCGCTGGTGGACGATCCCCTCCTGCGGGCCGACCTGCGGGAGCTGCTGGACGGGCTGCACGACCTGGAGCGGCTGGTAGGGCGGATCGGCTTCGGCAACGCCAACGCCCGCGACCTGGTCGCTCTACGCCGGGCCCTGGCCCGCATCCCCCGCCTGCAGAAGCTCCTGGAGGGCCGGCAGGTCGCCCCCCACCTCCGGGCGCTGTTGGAGGGGCTGGAGCCGCTGCCCGAGGTCTCCCGCCTCATCACCCAGGCCATCGTCGAGCACCCGCCCATCCTCGTCCGCGAGGGCGGGCTGATCCGGGCCGGCTATCACCCCGAGCTGGACGCCCTGCGCCGGACGGCGGCCCAGGGGCGGGACTGGCTGGCGGCCTACGAGGCCCAGGAGCGGGAGCGAACGGGCATCCCCAACCTGCGGATCAAGTACAACGAGGTCTTCGGTTTCTTCATCGAAGTGACCCGCAGCCACCTGAGCAAGGTGCCGCCCGAGTACGAGCGGCGGGCGACCATCACCCACGCCGAGCGCTTCATCACGCCGGCCCTGAAGGAGCGGGAGGCGGAGATCCTGGCCGCCGAGGAACGGGCCAAGGAGCTGGAGTACGACCTCTTCGTCCAGGTGCGCCGCCGGGTGGCCGCCCACGCCGACCGGCTCACCCAGGTCGCCCGTCGGCTGGCGGAACTGGACGCCCTGGCCTCCCTGGCCGAGGCTGCTGCCCGCTACGGCTACATCCGCCCCACGGTGGACGGGGGGACGCGGATCGAGGTCCGGGAGGGCCGCCACCCCGTCGTCGAGCGGACGCTGCCGGAGGGGGAGCGCTTCGTCCCCAACGACACCCTCCTGGACGGGGAGGCCAACCGGCTGCTGATCATCACCGGCCCGAACATGGCGGGGAAGAGCGTCTACATCCGCCAGGTGGCCCTCATCGTCCTGATGGCCCAGATGGGGAGCTTTGTGCCGGCCGCTTCGGCCCACGTCGGCCTGGCCGACCGCATCTTCGTCCGGGCCGGGGCCAGCGACGACATCGCCCAAGGGCGCTCCACCTTCCTGGTGGAGATGAGCGAGACCAGCTACATCCTGCACCACGCCACCGCCCGCAGCCTGGTCGTGCTGGACGAGGTGGGGCGGGGGACGAGCACCTACGACGGGCTGGGACTGGCCTGGGCGGTGGCCGAGGAGCTACACGACCGGATCGGGGCGCGGACCCTCTTCGCCACCCACTTCCACGAACTGACGGAGTTGGCGGACCACCTGGAGGGAGCCCGCAACTACAGCCTGGCCGTCCGGGAACAGGGGGACCGGGTGATCTTCCTGCGGCGGCTGGTGCCGGGCGGGACCGACCGGAGCTTCGGCATCCAGGTGGCGCGACTGGCGGGGCTGCCGGAGCGGGTGGTCGAGCGGGCGCTAGAGGTGCTGGAACGGCTGCAGGGCGAGCGGGTGAGGTTGCAGCAGGAAGCCGGGAAGGCGGCGGCGGTTCAGCCGGCACCGCTCCGGGAGAAGGAGGCAATCTACCTGACCGACCTGGAGGCGGGGGAGTTGCTGGTGCCGACGGACGACGCAGCCGTCTGGGCCGTCGTCCGGGAGATGCTGGCGCTGGACATCGGCAACACGACGCCGGTGGAGGCGCTGGTGGCCCTCAACCGTTGGCAGCAGCGGTTGAAAGCATCTTTGCCCGAGCAGGATTGGGGAGGGAAGTCCACGCCCTGAAGCGCTTCGGCAGGGGCTTTGCGCCCACGTTGGCCTGGCAAGGGGTACAAGCCGGACAGCCCTTGGATCAGGCCGAGGTGGCTCCATCAAACGGGCGATGGTGACACCGGGTCACAGGGGATGGTGAAGCAGAAGCGGCTGCCCACGCCACCGTCTCCTTCCTCCACCCAGATCCGTCCGTGGTGAAGTTCGACGATCTGGCGGCAGATGGCCAGCCCCAGGCCCGTGCCCGAATGGGCACGGGTGGAGGAGTTGTCTATCTGGTAGAAGCGCTCGAAGATGCGCTCCCGCTCGGCCGGCGGGATGCCCGGCCCGGTATCGTTCACCGAGATGAGCACTTCCATCGGACGGCGCTCCACCTGAACGCGAATCTGGCCCCCGGCCGGTGTGAACTTCAGCGCGTTGTCCAGGAGATTGACCAGCACCTGGCGCAGGCGTATCGCATCGGCCCGGACGATCAGAGGCTCGGCAGGGACCTCCCAGGTCAGCTCCATATCGGCTTCCTTCGCCAGCGGGCTGATCCGCTCCACCACATCGGTGATCAGTTCGTTGAGCGGGACGTCTTCCGGGAAGAGACCTACCTGCTCCGCCTCCATCTGGGCGAACTCCAGCAGGTCGTTGATCATCCCCTGCAGGTGCTCCGTCTGACGGAAGACCGTCTCCAGACTCCGGCGCATAAAGCCGTCGAGGGGGCCGGCTCCCTCCATCAGGAGGTACTCCACGTATCCTCGTATGGTGGTCAAGGGCGTCCGCAGCTCGTGGGAGATGACGGAGAGGAAGTTGGACTTCAGTTGGTCCGCTTCCTTCTGCTTGGTGATGTCGCGGAGCACAACGACCGCCCCCCAGAGGTCGCCGGGGCGGGGCACGATGGCCGAGGCCAGCGCCTCGTAGGTCACCACTTTGCCCCGTTGGCGGGAGGGGACGGTGATCAGGGCCTCGGCGATGCCTCCCTGCTCTCCTACCTCCATCGCTTCTCTCAGAACACCCTCCAACGTTACATCCCCCAGGAGTTGGGACAGAGGTCGTCCCACCACAGGGAGGCCCTCTAGGTCCCACTCGGCAGCGGCAACCGGGTTGATCATCTGCAGGCGCATCTCCCGGTCCACCACGATCACCCCGTCCCCAATGCTGCGCAGGATGGCTCCCAGTTCGCGCCGTTGCCGGTCCACCTCCTCGTACAAGGCGCGGATGCGTTGATGCCGGTGGTCCAGGTGCCAGGCGGTGTAGAGCACCGCCAAGATGACCAGGAGGAGCAGCGTGTAGCGCCACAGGAAGAGCTGCTCGGTCAGGAAGACGAGGGTCCCCGTCTGGAGGAAAAGGGTGGCCAGATAAATGGGGAAGGTGAAGATGGGGATGAAGATGAGGGGGTGGGTATAGGGGTAGAAGATCGCAGCCTTGATGGAAAGAAAACCGTACAGGAGGTAGACCGGACTGCTGATCCCACCGGTGTAGTAGATCAGCAGGCTGGCGAAGAGGAAATCGGCAACGTACCCGATGTAGACGATGGCGATCAGAGGGGCCGGGCGCGTCTGGAAATGGCGGGAGGCCAGGACGATGGCCAGGTTCAGCAGGCCATAGACGAGGAAGCCGGGCCAGCTTTCCACAGGGAGGGAGCTCTGATGCGCCGCCCAGACTATGTAGAGGCCGCCCGCCCACAGGAGCCAGCGGACGGGCCAGTCAATCGCCTGAAGTTCTCGGAAAAGTTCCCGGGTCTCGGACTCACGCAATGCGCTTTACCCTTTAGGCTCGTCGCCATACCGGCCGGGACGCCTGGGGCGTAGAGGATGGCGTCGGCGTCGGCGTAGGGTTAGGGTCTGGGGGAGGATTCGTATTCGCCGCCAGGGTGGATGTCGGTGTGGGCGTCGGCGTTGGTGTCGGCGTGGGAGAAGGCCCCACGGTCTGGGTCAGGGTCGGCGTTGGCGTCAAGGTCAAGGTCGGCGTCAGGGTAAGCGTTGGCGTGAGCGTCGGCGTTGCCGTCGCTGTCAACGTCGCCGTGGGGGTCGCCGTTAGGGTCGGCGTGGGCGTTGGGGTCGCCGTCGGCGTGGGGGTCGCCGTCGGCGACGGCGACGGCGTGGGCGTCAGGGACGGTGTAGCGGTGGGGGTTGGCGTCGGCGTGAAGGTGGCCGTCGGGAAGGAAGGCGGCGTTGGCCGAGGTCCACCCGGCGTCACCGTAGGCGTCCAGGTCGGTGACGGCGTGCTGGTAAAGGTGGGAGTCGGCGACGGTGGCTCGGTCGGCCCCACCGTCGGGCGAGGCGTGGGGGTCGGCGAAGGCACCGGCGTCGCTGTGGGTGGCGGTGGCAACGGCGTCGGAACCGCCGTGGCGGTGGGCGACGGTGTCGGTGTGGCCGTAGGCGGCGGCGGCAGCGGTGTGGGCGTGGGGGTGGGGGTTGGCGTTGAGGTAGGAGTCGCCGTTGGGAACGGCGTCGCTGAAGGAGCTGGAGTTCCCCTTCGCGTCTGCGTGGCCGTGGGGCGGGGCGTCATCGTGGCCGTAGCCGTCGCGGTGGCCGTTGCGGTAGGCGCTGCGACGATGGCCGGTGGAGCCGGCGTGGCCTCTGGCGGCAGGGAGAGCGTGTACTTCCAGATGCCGTCGGCCGTTGCCACGTGCACTGAGGCCTGGGCTCGGGGGGCCAGGGCGATGGCGTAGATGGGCTCCCGGTTGGGCGTCCCCCCCATATCCACCCAACTCCGCCCGGCGTTCGTCGTGACCAGGACCCGCCCGTCAGAGGTGCCTAGGTAGACGATGCCGGGACGCTCAGGGTCCAGGGCGATCGTCGTGAGCTCCGCCGTCTCCGAAGGCTGTCCGATAGGGATCCAACTCGCTCCGCCGTCGTCGGAGCGGTAGACCTCTCGTTTGGTGACCACGTAGAGGCGTTGGGGGTTCAGGGGACTGATGGCGACCTGCACGATCTCGCTATCCTGGAGCCCATCGTTGATGGCTTGCCAAGACTGTGCCCCGTCAGTGGAGCGCAGAACACCGGCGTTGGCAGAGGCCAGATAGAGGAGGTCGGCGTTCTGGTAGGAGACGAGCAGATGACGGGCTTCAACCCCTTCGGGGATGAAGCTGGCAAAGCGCCAGGTGAGGCCGGCGTCGTTACTGCGGAAGACGCTTCGCTCGTGGAGGATGTAGAGGGTGCGTCCATCGCCGGGGAAGATGGCGATCGCTCGCGTCGTGCCTTCCCCTGGGGTCCAAGGCAGGCGGGACCAGGATTCCCCACCGTCGGCCGTCTGGTAGAGGGCGCTCTTCCCCTGGGCCAAGGAGACGGCGATATAGGCACGCAGGGGATCGTGGGGGTCCACGGCCAAGGCGGAGATGGTCAGCCCCTTCAGCGGATTCAGGGGCAACCCCGTGTTCGCCGGTTCCCACACCAACTCCCCACTGGCGTTGCGGTAGATCCCCCCGATGCTGGCAGCGTAGAAGATCACCCGGTCCTGGGTCTGTCCAGCAACCAGGTTCACTACCGGGACGCCAGACAGCCCGCTGGTGCGCCAACTGGTATCGCGGATGCGAAAGAGAAATGGCAGCAAGAGCAGCGGGAGGAGAAAGCTGAGTAGAGCGGCGATGGTCTGGATTTTCCTGGCCCTCTTGGTGGCCATCAGCGCTGCCTATGCCCTGGTCATCTTGAGCGCCAACGCACGGGAATGATAGGACTGTGAGCCCCTTGTCAGCGGTCTGGGAGGATTGAAGGCAGCGGTAGGCTGACCGAAGACGCTCCAGTATGTGTAACGTTGGAGCCTGGAAGGTGTTACGACCTCTTCCCGGCATGGTCGGCACTATACAGGATACCATGTTAACCGAGAAGTGTATGAGGAAAGGTTAGGAAAAGGTTAGAAATTGGTAAAAAGCGGTTATTCGTCGGGACGAAGGGCCTGGTAAACCGCCATATTGTCGCCCCCCATCTGGCGGGTGATCGCCGTCTCCGTCTGATAGACCAGCCGCCAGCGGGGATCCCGGACCAATTGGGGATACCAGGAGGGGAAGGTGACCAGGTAATCGGCTTGCTGCTGCACCAGCCAGTCGGCCAGCCGTGCTTCGTCACGGATGAAGGGGATGACCTCGGGGGTGATCAATCCGGCCAGGTCCAGAAGGGGGCGACGGGTGAAGTACCCGATGGCCCCAATGTCGTGGACGGCAATGCGGGCCTCGGGGGCGGTGTGGGTGTTGAGCCATTGGGCCACCGTGACCATCTCCCCTTCGATAAAAGCTACATCCTGTCCATAGCGGTAGGCACCGACCACCCAGAAGAGCAAGGCGAGGAGGATGAGGGAGAGGAACAACGAGCGCTTCAGGACCCAGGAGAGCCTCTGCCGTCCCGGCTTGCTCTCCTTCCCCCCAGGGGCCCCCCGATGCAGGAGGGCGAAGGTACCCACGACGCCGTAGAGCAGGAAGATCGGGATGGTGGGCATCTGATAGCGACCGTGCTGGTAGGTCACGGGGAGCCGCCAGGCGTAGACGAGCAGGAGAGAGGCCGCCCAGAGGGGGGGGAGCAGGCCCCTCTGGGCGCGGAGGTCACCGCGCAGGGCAGCGCGGAGCAGGCGTGCGAGCGCGTAGAGGAAGCCGGGAACCAGGAGGACCTGGGCTCCGGTCCAGGGGGCCAACGCCACCCGGACCAGGCGGGTGAGGAAGGAGAAGCGGGCGAAGAGCACAGCGTACTCCGCCTGCTTGGCGTAGAAGGTGTTGGGCCAGGGGCGGCCCGTCACCCACAGGTTGAAGAGCAGATAGGGGGAAAGGACCAAGACCAAGATGGCGGCAAACGTCAGGAGAGGACGGCCCAGAGGGCGGCGTTGGCGCCACTGGGTCCAGGCCAGCAGCAAAACCACGAGGGTCACCAGCCCGATCCCTTCCGGTCGGATCAGGATCAGCAGCCCTCCCAGGAGTGGCAGCCCTCGCGGACTACTGGATGACCGCCTCTGTGGTTGCCTACTACCCATCCCTCGCCGCTGTCGCCTTCCCGGTGCTGTTGTCCAGACGAGGGCCCGTTCCAAGAACAGCAGCGAGAAGAAGGTGAACAGGGCTGTTTCCATCCCTGAAGCGGCGGCCCAGACCAGGTGCCATTCCACAGCACAGAACAGGCCGGCTATCCAGGGGGCCGGTGGATAGTCGGGGAAGAGGTGGCGACCCATCCGGGCTGCCAGAAGCGCTGTCCCTACCAGTGTCAGAGCGCCTAGTCCATAGGTCCAGAGGCGGAAGGGGATGCCCAGGAGATAGCCGAGGGCGAGCAACAGGGTCCATAACGGGGCCGTGGACCCGGTGCTGGGCTGGCCGGGTGTGAAGGACCACTGGCCGTACACGGCCAGGTTGCGGGCGTAGGTCTGGTGGATCCAAGCGTCATCGAGGGGAAAGCCCAGCCGTCCGGCGATGATCCGGCTGGCACCCAGGTAGAGGAGCATCCCCAACAGGACCGACAGGGACAGGGCGAGGGTCCACTCTCGAGGAGTTGCCGAGGAGGGGGAAGGTGGGCGGAGAGAGGTGCGATACCGTCTGCGTTCGGGCTCCATTCTTCGTCTTCTCAGCGGTTGACATTTTGGGACATTGCATATATAGTATACGCATACATGCGCCAGGCGCAAGGCGGTGGGGATAGGTGTCGAAGGCCATCGTCAGGGCGATGGTGGGGAACCAGATCGTTGTAGGAACGAGTGCGACAGATGGTCTGGCCGGTTCGCAGGTAAGGAGGAGGTATCATGGTGCCGGGACGTCCGTCTATCCGTTCCGCTCCTCGGGGCTGGATAGGGGTGGTGATCGCCCTCCTGTTGGCTGTGGGGGGGACGTTAGGGGTGACGCTCTTGGCCCGCCCCGACCCTCTCGCCGCCGCCCGACCTACAGACCCTTTGCTTCTTCCCTTCCCTAAGCTGCTGCGTCAACCCGCCGTCGTTGAACCGCGTCCTCAGCCAGTCCTGGCCCCCCAACAGGGTGGTCTCGAAATCACCAAGATTGGTCCTGATCGTGTCTCCATCTTCGACACCCTCACTTACACGCTGATCTTCACCAACCATACAGGGCAGACATTGCAGGGTGTCATCATCACCGACACCTGGACGACCAATGCCGAGAGGTATCCGGGGAGCGACCCGCCGCTGGCGGAGTACGACGGCAACTACACCGTCAGCGGTGTGACCGTGGACTTTTTCACCTACACGGTGAACCAGACCCGGCGGCGGGGTGAGGCCACCTGGCGTCTGGCCGACGTGGGGCCGGGGGTTGTAGGCACCCTCGTCTTCACTATGGGTGTCCCCGATACCCTTCAGCCCGGCTACAGGGATCCAACGGTCGGTCCATCGGGGATGGAGAACTCGGCGGTGATCACCACCAGCACACCGGGCGTGGCCGGTGACGAGGCCATCATCGTCTCCAGCATCGTCGGTCCGGTGCTGAAGCTGAGCAAAAGCGTCGAGACGGAAACGGGGGCCTCGAGCGGGGTGGTGAAGGCGGAGCGGATCGGCCGTCTACTGACCTACACTATCCGCATTGACAACCTCAGCACCGATGAACGGGCCGACTCCTGGCCTGCCACCCAACTGCGGGTGTGGGAAGACCTGCCCAGTCAGTTCGATTACGTTACAGCGTGGGCGGCGGAAGCCGGGGTTTCCACCGAATACGTCACAGCAGCCCATCGCATCACCTGGACCTTCCCGACCGACTTCGTCCTCAACCCTGGGCAGACCACCTACGTGACCTTTACGGTGCGCGTTCGCTTGGATGCCCCGATCAATCAGTACGTGATCAACCGCCGAGCGGACTGCCAGGCGATCGCGGCCGAGATGGTGAGCCCGGTCCAGTGCATCAGCGACCTTTCGGTCAAGATCCTCAACCCGATGGATAAGACCTTCGAGACGACGAGTCCACCGTCGGACCCGAACCGCAGCTTCCCCAACCGCCCGATCACCTACACCATCTACGTCTACAACCCGCTGCAGGAGGCGGTGAACGATCTCAGGGTGGTGGACGAACTGCCGGCAACTTTCTGGTTCGAGCAGATGGTGGATGGTCCCGCGCCCACCAGCGTGGCCTCCAACGTGGTCACCTGGGAGGGGCTGGCGCTCCCTGCCAGCGGCGTCATCAGCTTCACCTTTCGGGCCTATATCGGTGCTCAGACACCGGTGGGCAACGACTGTGGTGTCAAGGGGTACTACAACGTCTTGACGACGACGTCGGCCTCCTTTCCAGATACCTATGTGGACGATAAGCTGGCGCAGGTCACCGTAGTGCCTCAGATCAGGATCAGCAAGCGGGTGGTCCCCTCCAGTCAGTATCCCGGTGGTGAGATCACTTACACCATTACCCTTCAGAACGATGGCGATACCCCTGTTCAGGGCATCATCATTACCGACGCGATGCCATCCTTCTTCCGCTTTGTGAGCATGGTCTCCTCCCCGCCGCCCGGCGTTCCCTCGGTGCATCCCACGGATACCAATGTGATCTGGTGGGACGACGTGCCGACCGTGCCGGCCGGTGGGAGCATCGAGTTCTCCTTCCGCGCTCTGGCGGACGGTGATCTCTTGGGCGAGTACGGGAACGATGTCTACGGCTATAGCCCTGGGACCTACATCTGCGACATCCGCAACAAGGCCCGGGTCAAGATCGTCTCCCCCCTCGTCTACGAGAAGGTTGGCCCGGCGGATCCGGTTGTGCAAGGGGAGACCTTTCCCTACACCTACACGGTGTGGAACATCTCCCCATTGCGGGATTACGACATTGATGGGTTCCGGGACTTTCTCCCCGATGGCTTCTTGGCCGGCGGCAGCGGCACCTATACGACTACGATTAGCCCACCCGTCACCTTGTTGCGAGATGGCGGGAGTCAATGGGAACACCTCTTCTACGTGACGGTGGTCGGCTACGGAGCGGGCACCGTTTGGTGCGACAACTTGGGTCAGGAGGCGAGACGAACGATTTACCAGGAGAAGAGCACCTTTGGCCCCCACACGGTGGTCCCGGAAGGTTGGTGGTACAACGGGGACAGGGCCGCGCCGGTCTACGTGCTTCCCCATGTCTCCCTGGAGCAGACGGTCTATCCCAACCCGGTGGGGTTTAGCGGCACGATGACGGTGACCCTCTCGCTGGTGAACAACATGCGGAGCCCGCCCCAGGCGGTCAACGGCATCACGGTGACCTACGAGTTGCCCAACGGCTTCGTCTACCTAGGGGAGGCACCGGGTACGCCGCCGCCGGACGAGATCTCACCACCCTACTATATCTGGCGCAACATTGACCTGGCTCCCTCCGGGGGGCACACCATCCGCTTCCTGCTGGAGGCTCCCTTCAGGAAGGTGGATGTGACCAGCCGGGCTACGGCCTCCTCGGCCCCCCAGCCCGACATCTGCATTCCTAAGAGCGAGGAGAGGGTCCAGGTGCGGCGAGGGGTCTCCCTCAGGAAGCGGCCCAACCCTTCGGAGATCGGACCCTACGGTCTGGTCGAGTACACGCTGGAGATCCAGAACCTGACGGGTGCCCCCGTCTCCAATGTGCGCGTCACCGACACCCTCCCCTATGGCTTCCAGTATGTGGACCACGTGAGCGGTCCCGATCCGGTCAGCCTCTCGCCGCTGGTCTGGGCGATCCCCAGCCTGGGGGCGGCCGGCAGCGGGACCGACAAGACCACCATCAAGTTCCGGGTGCGCTCCTTCGCCCTGCTGGGGTATCAGTACAACGAGCTCCGGGGGACCAGTTCCTCGGTCTACGTCACGTATACCGAGAGGTACTACGAGGAGGTTCGGCTTCTGGTCGTCTCCGGCATCGGGCTCTACAAGACGGTGGCGCCCAGCCGGACCATCGCCGGCCAGCCGGTCGTCTACACCATCACCCTCTTCAATGGCTCCAATACGGACATCCAGAATATCCGCCTGACCGACACCTTGCCATCGGGGTTCACCTTCCTCGAGATGGTCAACGGGCCGGCCCCGGTGGTCACCTCCCCGCTGGTCTGGGAGATCCCGGACAAGCTGAGGCAGCAGGACAGCCTCAAACTCTCCTTCCGGGTGGCGACCGATGATCAGCTCCTGAGCGGGACCTACTACAACCAGGTCATCGGTTCCGCCGAGAAAGCGGTCTCCCCCTTCGACGCGGTGGTGGTGCCCGAGACGGGGGAGACGGCTCCGCTCATCGTCGAGGGCATCCCTACCGTTGAGCGGAGCAAGAGCGTCTGGCCGGAAAACGTGGTGGCCGGCCAGCAGGTCACCTACACCATCACGCTCTACAACGACACCGGCGCTCCTCAGACTCTCCGCCTCACCGATACCCTGCCCCCATCGGTGACCTACGTTGCCATCCTGCCTCCCAGCCGGCCTCCGGTGATTACCTCGCCGGTGGTGGTATGGGACGGGCTGTCCATCGCGGATAACGAGACGGTCACTCTTCGCTTCATCGCTCAGGTGGACCAATACGCCCGCACCGGCACCTACTACAACACCCTGGATACCCGCACAGGTTCCTTTGTCCTCCCCTCCCTGCGCACGGCTCCCCTAGGGGTGACGGAGATTCCCCGCGTGGATGCCCAGGTCTCGGTGGATGATGGGGTGCTGTGGGTCAACGAAGGGGATACCCTGTTCTACACCGTCACCTTCACCAACGCCAATGACGTGGGGCTGAATCTGGAGCAGGTGGTGCTGACGGCAACGATCCAACCGGCCGGCTACCTACTGGGTGGAGGCACCGGTTGGATGCCGGTCTCCGCCAACGTCTTTACCTACCCAGTCGGCACGCTGTCCCCCGGCGGGACCGGCTCGGTCCAATTTCGGGTAGATGTCAGCAGTACAGTTCCCCAGGAGATCTGGACGGTCACCAACACGGTCCAGATCGGCTACCACGTCACGGGCACGGTCATCGAGGCAGATCGGTCGAACAATGTGGACCAGGACGTGGACATCCTGCGCGGTCCTGACCTGATCGTATCGGACGTTTGGTGGGAGCCCTCTTCGCCCAAGGCGGGCCAGCCCATCACCGTTTACGTGACCATCGAGAACCAGGGGAAGGACGACGTGGTCGCCCGCTGGGATGGCAGTGCCGATGCCTGGTGGCTCTTTGTCGTGGAGCTCTACGCCAAAGGGAGTGGCTTCACGCCGGCTGGTCCGCCCAGCGACGTCTTTGACCACGCCGGAGGGTACTGTAGCGATGCTGCCTGCTCCCAGACCCGGATGGAGTATCTGGCCTGGCCTTCCCAGCTTCAGGCGAGGCAGACACGTCAGTTGGCCTTCCCCCTTGTATTGCCGGCGGATACCTATCGCATCTACATCCAGGCGGACGTGAGCTGGCCGGGAGGGGGCTATTGGGGGAAGTCCTTCGGGCTGATCCGGGAGGCGATTGAGACGAACAATGTCTACGACGGCGGGGTGATGGTGGTCGGCGAGCCCTCCTACGATGTCTACCTGCCCGTCGTGTTGCGCAATCGCTGATGCTTGTGGAGGCAGAGGTGCCCGACCCTGAGGGGGCGGGTGCTGCGAAGCATACCCGTTGAGAGAGGGGCAGACATGAAGGGAATGTGCTCTGTTCAGGGGCTCAAGCTGGTGGCGTGGCTTCTTCTGTTCGGTCTGGTGATAGGAAGACTCGTGGGAGAGGCAGCAGCCCAACCCCCGACACCTACCCCGCCAGGCCCGACGCCGACCTTTACCGCCACGCCGACCGGTCCCACGGCCACCCCCACGGCCACTCCTATCCCTCCATCGCCGACGGCCACTCCGCCGGGGCCCACGCCGACCTTCACCGCCACTCCGACATCCCCACCGCCTACACCGACCTTCACCGCCACCCCCGTCCTGCCGTCACCGACAGCCACAGCTGCTCCTCCGTCGCCTACGCCCACCACGGCTCCGGCGACGGTGGCTCCACCGCCCCCACCGCCCCCACCGCCTCCCCCCGCGGCCCCTGCGACGCCGACGGCCACACCCTTTATGGGCGTGGCCGGAAGTGGGAAGCTGCCGCGCACCGGCACCGGCGCCAACCTATTGGCCGTTGGCGCCGGACTGGGGGCCTTCCTGGCGCTCGTTGCGCTGCTGCGCCGTCGCTGGAGCGGTCCGCAGCCGGAACGGTGATGGGTGTTCAACGTCCCTGGGAGGCCCAGGGCCGGACCCTCCGGGAGGAGGGTCCGGCCCTTTGAGCGTTGCGTTCGGTGATCACCTACATCTCTAGAGCGTCGTTGGCTGCGGGCCCCGGGCCGGCGCAAAGCAGTTACGGCACCTGAGAGATCAGCACCGGGGAGAGCCAGGTTGGGTCATCCCGCCGAGTTCGGGCGATCTGGCGGCGGGCCTCCAGCAGCACCCGACTTGGGGAAGGGGCGTAGGATTGGAAGAGGGCAGTGTAGAAGCTCCGAGCGAAGGCCTGAGCCCCTGAGTCGTGGACCGGCCACCGGAAGCCCAGCACGGCGGGAACGCCGGCCTGGATCAACCCATCTATCAGCCCCAGGTACTCGTTGTCCAGCAGGTGCAAAGCAGGACCGCTCTGAGCGCCCCGGCAACTGCTCAGGTAGACGAACTGGACCTCAGAGTCCCGTAAGAGGTCCACCAGCGTGTAGGTGGGGAGGGGGTGTACGTGCTTTCTGGGGTCCGGTTCGCGGCCCACGAGGATGCCGCTCTGCTCGGGCCGACCTGCCTCGTACCATCCGTGGCCGGCGAAGTGGATGAGGTGATAGCCCCCCTGCTCCAGCGCAGTGAGCACAGCCGTGTAGGTGGCTCTCTCAGAGGGCAAGGTGTCCACCTGGACACGGAGGCCGATTCTGGGAGCCTCTTTAATGACGATCTGGCGGATCGCTTGAATCTCCTCATCCACGGCCAGCCCGGGAGAGCGAGGACGGGCAGCGATCAGCAGGAGGCGAAGGGGTTCCCCCTTCTCCCGTAGCCGGGCGAGCCAATCGGCCAGAGGGAGAGCGGAGGTGATCGGTGGCACCCCCATCACGAAGCGGTAGAGTTGGTGCTGAAGCACCAGGTAATCCTGTCCATCGAAGAGGGTCTCGAAGGGAATGCCCAGGGCCTCGCGCTCCCCCTTGAAGATAATGTGGAGATCCCGACGTTTGACGCGGGCCAGAATGGCATTGTAGCGTCCCGTCAGGATGGGCATGGCATCGAAGAGTTGCCGGTAGAGGGACTGCCCGATCCGCTTGACCTCAAATCGCCACTGCCGGTTCTCCAGCATGAAGCGCCCTACGTTGTCCATCTCCCGTCGGATCATCTCCCGGTCCAGGTCCAAGCGCCCCCCCTCGCCGGCAAAGACTTCGACGCCCCGAGACTCGATGAGCACCCGTCCATCGGAGCCATACGTGATGGTCAGGAGGGCATCGGGAGGGCGCGGTGGCGGAGGGGGCTCTCGCCGTGCCCTTTGGAGAAGCCCTTCGATCCGGGCCCTCAACTCCTCTTTGTTGAAAGGTTTGGACATCTCGTCGAGGTCTTTGAGCAAATACTGGTCAGCTCCCATCTTGAAGGCCTGAGCCCGGTCGTCAGCTCCGCTCATAGCTGTGAACATAATGATGGGGATGCTTCGCGTGCCTGGATCGGCCCGCAGGCGACGACAGACCTCGTAGCCATCTATGTCAGGCAGCTTGACATCGAGGATGATGAGATCAGGCCGAAAGGCCCGCGCCTTCTCCAGCCCTTCTCTCCCATCGGGGGACGAGAGGACCTGGTAGCCGTAGAAAGCAAGCGCATCCTGGACAGAGAGGAGCACGTCGGGATCGTCGTCAATCACCAGAACCGTGGCCGGTCTCATCGCTTCCCTCCTGATCACCGCCGGCGGGGAAGGGCAGTGTGAAGTAGAAGGTAGAGCCCGCATCTACCTGGCTCTCCACCCAAATCCGCCCTCCATGCAACTCGACGATCTCACGGGCGACGCTGAGCCCGATGCCCATCCCCTCACCACTGCGAGGGGAGCGGGGGTCGCGAACCTGGTAGTAACGCTCGAAGATGCGTTCTTGCTCCTCCTGAGGGATGCCGATGCCGGTGTCGGCAACGGCGATCCGCACCTCGCCATCGTCTTGGGAAGCGGTGACGGTCACTGTACCGCCCGGTGGTGTGAACTTCAAAGCGTTGTGCAGCAGGTTGTAGAGCACCTGGAGGATGCGGGTTCGGTCTGCTTGTACGTACAGCCTTGGGGGAATGTTTGCCCGGATCTGAACCCCAGCATTCTGGGCCTCGATTTGGAAGAGCTGCTCAGCATCCTGAATCAGGGGGAGGACCTCGATCTGCTCCCGCTTGAGGGTGCGACGGCCTGACTCGAAACGGGCCAAGTCCAGCATGTTACGTACCAGAGCGATCTCCTCTTCCGTGCGGGCCAGCGCCCGCTCCAGCCTGTCCCGCTGAACCGGGTTCAGTTCCCCGTAGGTTCCGTCCAGCAGGTTTTCCAGGTAGGTCTTGAGGCTGGTCAGCGGGGTGCGCAGCTCATGGGAGGCCACGGAGATGAACTCGGTCTTCTGCCTGTCTAGGAGGCGGAGGTGCTCGATCTCCGCTTCCATCCGGGTGATAGCCACCTCCCGGGTGATGTCGCGCATAATGATCACGTGGCCCAGCCACTCCCCATCGGCCGTGTGAACGGGTGAGGCATGGCCAGCAATCACCCGGTCTCCGATCTGCAGACGGCGCTCTTCCCCGCCTCCGCCCGATCCAACGGACAGCTTTCGCAGCACTTCTGCTGGAGTGAGTTCCTCCGAAAGAGAGTCAAGCAGGTTCTGGGCTGCCTGGTTCATCAGGACGATCTTGCCATCCCGGTCCTCCACCAGGACCCCATCGGCGATGCTGGCCAGGATCGCCTGGACCTTGCTGGCCTCCTCCCGCTGCTGCTTCAGCAGCGCCTCCAGCTCCCGCGTCCGCTCCTCCAGCTTCGCCGTCATCTC